>Ga0209599_10000284_pt1 | contig 35729 bp, 32 predicted proteins | sample Shrwel_input2_FT_FD_187534 | JGI IMG/M metagenome (GOLD analysis project Ga0209599, IMG submission 187534) | Subsurface microbial communities from deep shales in Ohio, USA - Utica-3 well 1 S input2 FT (SPAdes) (version 2) ...
GCGTTTGCTTGCGCGCTGCGCACTTGCCCTTGCGCAGTATGGCTTCCAGCATTTCGACTTCGTCATCTGTCAGCGTGACACGATACTTGATGGCGGGCATGGTGGTTTCCTCAGCGGGGTTGTGCCGCCCTGTATGCAGCAGCTGTGCCTATTATCTGTTCAGATCATGGTGACTGGCTACTAGGGATACGCTGATTTATTCAGAAAAATCGTGTTTGCCAAAAGCAAAACCCAGCAAAATCAAAACACTGGATTCCCGCCTTCGCGGGAATGACAATTTTTTCAGCGTATCCTTGGGACTATCAATCACGAAAACGATATTTGGCACAGACGGCACTGCGTTTGTAAGAAGTGGTGGGACAGCGCGCGGTGAAGGCACGGACGGCTAAGCCGTCCGCACTATTCTTCACCGCCCTGAAAGGCGAGAGTTGCCGCGCAACGGTTCAACCGGAAGCGGCATTTTTCACGACCAACGCCTTCACACCGCGCCGCTTGTGTCGTCCTGACTGGCGCGCAGCAGCTGGATATCGTTCAACACCGCATAGATGGGCTGCAGGATCGCCTCGCCCAGACGCAGGCTGCGCTGGCCATTCCAGCCCATATCGTCGTCGGGCAGGTTGGCATTGTCCTTGAACGGCATTTCCAGGGTAAACGCCAGACATTCAAAGGCATTGCCCACCCAGGCAGTGGCCATGCTCAGGTTGGCTTCGCCTGGCGCATCCTTGGCGTAGCCATGTTCATCCTGAAAATCCGGACTGGCCAGCAAGAAGTGCTGCTTGAACTTGTCTTCCAGTGCGGCAATCGGCGCACGGTAATTGGGCGTCCCTTCCGTGCCGGCGACAAATACATAAGGCAGGCTTTCGTCACCGTGGATGTCCAGGAACAGGTCCACCCCGGTTTCCTGCATTTTTTCGCGTACCCACAGCACTTCCGGGCTGCGCTCGGCGCTGGGTGTCAGCCATTCGCGGTTGAGGTTGGCACCTGCGGCGTTGGTACGCAGATTGCCGCGCACTGAGCCATCCGGGTTCATATTGGGCACAATGTAGAAGGTGGCCTTGTCCATCAGCGCGCGTGCCAACGAATCATGGGTGTCCAGCAGCCGGCCCAGCAAACCTTCGATAAACCATTCCGTCATGGTTTCACCCGGATGCTGGCGGGCGATGATCCACACTTTCAGGTCGGAGCTGACTTCGTGGCCAATGGTCAGCAGGCTGAGGTCACGCCCGTCCAGGGTAGAGCCCAGGTCAGACAGTTGCACCAGACCAGAGCTTTGCGCCTCGCCAATCAGGCGCAGGTGTTGCTCGTAGGAGTAGGGTTCAAAGTAAGCATAATAAATGCTGCTGGCCAGCGGGGTGTGTTCAATAATCAGCACGCCATCTTCGTAGCGGGCGGGAACCCGGAACCAGTTGACGCGGTCATATGAAGCACAGGGCTGATAATCCACCCAGCCTTCCGGGTAGGCAGCGTTAGCGGCGTTCAGGATGCGCATGGTGCAGGGCTGGTAAGCCGCACCCTGCAGGCGAAAGTAAAACCATTGGGCAAAGTCGGACGCATTGTCCGGGCGCAGGCGCAGGCGAATGTCGTCGAAGCTGTCCAGGGCGACCACTTCGATGCTGCCGGCGTCAAACGTGCTGCTGATTTTCATGTGGTGTGTCCACTGACCAGAAAAACCGATTGTAGCGCCATCGCCCGACAGCGCAAATGGGCGCAAAAAACCCCGCAGCCATGGCAGCGGGGTTTTGGCTGACGCCAGCTGGCATCAGGCAGCCGGGGTGCCCACTTTCTGAGCGGCGGTTTTCACTGCATCAGCGGTGGCGGTGGTGGCGGCCTTGACGCTGGTTTCAGTGAATTCTGCCACTTGGTGAGCAGCCTTGGTCATGCTGTTCATCGCGGCAGCCGAGGCAGCAATCGACGACTTCAACGCATTCACGGCAGCATCGGTGCCAGCCGGCGCGTTTTTGGCCAGCACGTCGATCGAGCTGATTACGGTGCGGTTGAGCTGGCTGAACTGTTCATCCAGCAGTTGGGTGAGTTCGTTTTGCGTGGCCGACAGCACTTCGTAGGCATTGCGCGAATGGTTGACCAGTTGCTCGACGGTTTGCACTGCCAGGCCGTTGACGCGGGTCGGCAGTTCTTGCGGAGCACCTTCGGCCAGGCTATGCAGATTGCGGACTTGTTCTTCCAGCAGGGTGCGGCCAGTCTGGAACTGTAGTTTGAACAGGCGTTCAGCACTGTTCAGGCCAATTTGAGTCAAACGCATGGCGGTATCAATGCCGTGCAGGGCAGCCTGGCTGAATTGGGCTTGCGGGTTCACCATGTCAATCTCCTCGTAGACATTTGTTTGGAAAGGAAAATTTGCACTGTTTGCAACTTCCGATGGCTGCATTCTAGGAAGCATTGTGCGGTGCGTCAAGTACTATTTTGTGCGCTGCACAAAATTTTTCTTCATTAAAAATAACATCTTGCGCAATGCACCAGAAAGATGCAGACAGCAGGCATGGCTATGGTAAAGTTGTCTTTTGCGCTGCAATAATTTGCGGTATGCCCACTTGGGCGGCGAGTTCCGGTCATGTCCAGAAACCAGGGCAGCACATGCGGAAAAACCGCGTCAGCGCAAAGGATATTGGCCGGTTCCAGCCACCGCCCACGCAAGCGGAGGGCCTTGGGCACGCCAGCCCATTCAGGCGGGGATGCCGCCAAAAACGAAGGTCAATGTGCCGGCCTTTCGTGTAGTCAACCCATGTGAACACGTGCACTGTTGCGACTTTGCCACGGTGTGCCCATGTTATACCAAAAGAAAAACCGGAGGCTCGACATGAGCGGAGAGAAGCGCATTATCAAGAAATACCCGAATCGTCGCCTGTACGATACGGCCACCAGCTCCTACATCACCCTGGGGGATGTCAAGCAGCTGGTGCTGGACCACGTGGAACTGCAAGTGGTCGACGCCAAGTCTCAGGATGACATTACCCGCAGCGTGCTGTTGCAGATCATTCTGGAAGAAGAAGCCGGCGGCATGCCAATGTTCACCTACGACGTGCTGACCCAGATCATCCGCTTCTACGGCAACACCATGCAGGGCCTGATGGGCAACTATCTGGAAAAGAACCTTGAGCTCTTTACCCAGATGCAGCAAAAGCTGCAGGATCAGACCCGACAAATGGTGGGCGACACGCCAATGTTTGGCAACCACAATATGTGGAGCGAATACATGAAATTCCAGGCCCCGGCCATCCAGAACATGATGACCAGTTACCTGGAGCAAAGCACCAATATGTTTGTGGAAATGCAGAACCAGATGCAGGCCCGCACCAAAAACCTGTTCACCGGCTTTCCCTTCCAGCCCTACCCGCCCAGCAGTGACCCCAACAAAGATGCCTGATCGCCCAACATGATGGCCTGACACCGGGTTAAGGGTGTGTTGCGCCAGCAGGGTGGCTGTCCCGCCTGGGGTAAAGGCCGGACAGCCCACGCCGCTGTAGCGCGGACAACCCTGCTGTATACTTGCAGAACTCCGCCAGCCGGACATCCGCGCAGATGTCCGGCTTTGTTCGTTTTTGCATGAGTCTTTTTCTCCATGGCACATACCGTACCCAAAGTCGGGTTCGTCAGTCTTGGCTGTCCCAAGGCATTGGTCGATTCCGAACACATCCTCACCCGCCTTCGCGCCGAAGGCTACGAAATTTCCCCCAGCTATGACGGGGCCGATCTGGTGGTGGTCAATACCTGTGGCTTTATCGATTCAGCGGTGGCTGAATCGCTGGATGCGATTGGTGAAGCGCTCAATGAAAACGGCAAGGTGATCGTCACCGGCTGTCTGGGGGCCCGTGCTGACGGCAAAATGGTCACCGACGTGCATCCCGCCGTGCTGGCAGTCACCGGCCCGCACGCCGCCAGCGAAGTGATGGAACATATCCATCAGCACCTGCCCAAGCCGCACGACCCCTTCATGGACCTGCTGCCGCCAGCCGGCATCAAGCTCACCCCACGCCACTACGCCTATCTGAAGATTTCCGAAGGCTGCAACCATCGCTGCACCTTCTGCATCATCCCCGGCTTGCGCGGCGACCTGGACAGCCGGCCAGTCCATGAGGTGCTGAAAGAAGCCGAGGCGCTGGTCAAGGGAGGGGCCAAAGAGCTGCTGGTGGTGTCCCAGGACACCAGCGCTTACGGCGTGGACGTGAAATACCGCACCGGCTTCTGGCAAGGCCGCCCGGTGAAAACCCGGATGACCGAGCTGTGCGAAGAACTGGGCAAGCTGGACGTGTGGGTACGCCTGCATTACGTCTACCCCTATCCGCATGTGGATGAAATCATTCCACTGATGGCCGAAGGCAAAATCCTGCCCTACCTGGACATCCCGTTCCAGCACGCGTCGCAAAAAGTGCTCAAGGCCATGAAACGCCCGGCCAATGCCGACAATGTGCTGCAACGCATCCGCAAATGGCGGGAAATTTGTCCGGAACTGGTGATTCGCAGCACCTTCATCGTTGGCTTTCCTGGCGAAACCGAAGAGGACTTCAATATCCTCTTGGATTTCCTGCGTGAAGCCGAGCTGGACCGGGTGGGCTGTTTCACCTACTCGCCGGTGGACGGTGCCGCCGCCAACGAACTGCCCGACCCAGTGCCGGAAGACGTGAAGGAAGCGCGCAAGGCACGATTGATGGAATTGCAGGCAGACATCAGCGCCCGCCGACTGGCCGCCCGCGTGGGCCAGATCATGACCGTGCTGGTGGATGAAATCGACGACGAAGGTGCGGTATGCCGCAGCTACGCCGATGCGCCGGAAATCGACGGTCTGGTATTTGTGGCCGATAGCGATGGGTTGCAGGTGGGCGACTGGGTGGAAGTGCGCATCATCGACAGCGACGAATACGACTTGTGGGGTGAGCGGCTGGACGACTGATACAGCCTGGAGGCCGGCGCTGCTGCGCCAATCCTCCTCACCCTTCCCGGTTTGCGCTAACATGGCAGAAAGACCTTGATACCTTGATGTCTGCTGTAGCCGATGTGACTACAGTTCCAGCGTATTACACACCACGGACAAAACCGCCCTGACGGTTTCTGCGCTTGCCGTCCCCCACGACAGCGCCAGGCGGGAAGAACTGAGCCGTTTTGTTCCAGGTGTCTTGTCGGGAGATCGATCATGCGCGTCCTGCTTGCCATCCTGTTGCCGTTCACTGCATTTTTCCGCCTGCATCGCACCGGGGCCGGCGTAGTCAGCCTGTTGCTTCAGCTGACCGTGGTTGGCTGGTTGCCAGCGGCGCTCTGGGCCATGTATGCGCTGGGCCAGGCCAGCGCCAGCCAGCATCGCCCCCATGCGCACCGGACACATCATCCGGCCCCAGTTCACCCTCCCATCTCGAGCAAGCCGGCCCCTGTCAGCGCCAAAATGCCCACCAATCGGCGTCGCTATTAAACCGGACGCACGGCAGACCCGTCAGCCGTTCCGGCAGGCCAAGTGGCTGATGTTCAGATTTTTTGAACCTTTCTGGCAGATTTCCTCGCTATCTTGCTGGCAGCTGGCTGCCTAGAATGGATGTATCGGCTGCATTGAGCAGCATGTTCATTCATTAATTGGCACAGATCAAGTTCAGCAATCCTGACTGACTCTGCCAGGGAGCCTCTTCATGTCACCGTCTGCATTTATCAGCCGCCAGATTGAATTCACCCTTGCCGGGCAAGCCGCTTCGGATGGTGCCGGGGTGCGCCTGCTGCGTATCCTGCATGGTGCTGCCGCACAGCGCCGGCTTGATCCCTTCCTGATGCTGGACGAGTTCCGCTCCGACCAGCCTGGCGACTATCTGGCCGGTTTTCCCGAGCATCCGCATCGTGGCTTTCAGACCGTCACCTATATGCTGGCCGGGCGCATGCGCCATCGTGACAGCGTGGGCAATGAAGGCGTGCTCGGTCCCGGCGCGGTGCAGTGGATGAATGCCGGGCGCGGCATCTTGCATTCGGAAATGCCGGAACAGCAAGATGGCCTGATGCATGGCTTTCAACTGTGGATCAACCTGCCCGCCGCACGCAAGCTCAGTGCGCCAACCTACCGCGACCTGCCCGCCGAGGCGATTCCGGAACTGCGCACCCAGGCAGGCAGCCTGATTCGGGTAATTGCCGGCGGTGTGGACGGTGTGGAAGGAGCGATTCAGGAAGCAGACACCGAACCATGCTACTGGGATGTGCATCTGCCCGCTGGTGCCAGCGAATGCCTGGCGCTGCCTGCAGGCCATCATGCCGCCGTTTATCTCTACGACGGCGCGCTCAGTGTGGCGGATCAAGCCTTGCCGGTGCGCACGCTGGCGGTGCTGACACAAAACCCGGCCAGCCATGGCGTACAGCTGCATAGCGCCAGCGGCGCACGCTTGCTGGTGCTGGCCGGACAGCCGCTGAACCAGCCGATTGCCCAGTGGGGGCCGTTTGTGATGAACACCCGCGACGAGATCGAGCAGGCCATTGCCGAAATGCGCGCCGGCACGCTGGCCTGAGTAAATGCACAGGCTTTGACTTACCGCAATGGGTAGGACAGAATGGCTGTGTCAGAATCTTCAGTGTTCCCATGTCATCCGCTTTGCGGAGGAGTCTTACAATGTTGTTTCAATCGAACCTGCTCGGACAAGTTACTGTTGATGAAAACACGGTTCTGAATTTCCCGTTGGGGTTGCCGGGGTTCGAATCCTGCCAGCGTTTCAAGCTGTTCCATGAGGAGTCTGAACAAGCTGATAGCCCGCGCGTGTTCTGGATGCAGTCGCTGGATGACGCTGATGTGCTGTTCAGCGTGGTGGCACCGGAAGAATTTGGCGTGCGCTACGAAGTGGAACTCAGCGCCGAAGAAGTGGATGCCCTGCAACTGGCCAACCCGGAAGATGCCCTGGTGCTGGTGATGATTTACAAAGGCAGCGACGCCATCGACGAAAATACCCATCCGCTGCTCAAATCGCTGAGTGCCAATCTGCGCAACCCGTTGATCATCAACTCGGTTTCGCTGCGTGGCCTGCAACTGGGCCAGCTGCAATGTGATATGGTGCTGCACAACCGCGCCGCCTGATTGCCCGGTTGCCTGATCTGAACGCCACGCCAGCGATGGGGTGGCGTTTTTGTGCGCGGCACCAGCGTTGACCCTGCTGCTGTGGCGGATTAAAATCCTAACAAATTACTCGGGTATTCCCCGCCCCCGTTCGCATGAAAAAGGATTCAACCATGTCAGCCTCGATTCACGATGTGATCCAGCAACAAGTTTCCGAAAACCCGGTGGTGCTCTACATGAAAGGCTCGGCCCAGTTTCCGCAGTGCGGGTTTTCTGGCCGCGCCGTGCAGATTCTCAAGGCCTGCAATGTGGACAAGATCATGACTGTTGATGTGCTGCAGGATGCCGCCATCCGCCAGGGCATCAAGGAATTCTCCAACTGGCCCACCATTCCGCAGCTGTACGTCAAAGGTGAATTCATCGGCGGTTCCGACATCATGAGCCAGATGTTTGAAAACGGCGAACTGCAAACCCTGCTCAACGACGTGCAGGGCTGAGCCACACAGCCGCTTCCTCCAGCGCCCCGCTTGCGGGGCGTTGTTGTGTCGTCAGCCAGGAGAACACACCAATGACGCTCTACCACGGCATCCACCGGATGGTCTGGCTTGGCGTGCTCTGGGCGGGCAGCGTTCTGGCCGCGCCGACGATGCCGGATCCCCGCCCGGTGGTCCGGCTGGCCTCCAGCGACTGGGCCCCCTTTTCCGCCGCCAGCTTGCCCGAGCAAGGCAGCAGCACCGCCATCCTGCGCCAGATGCTGGCGCAGGCCGGGTATCGGCTGGAAGTGGTCTGGCTGCCGTGGGCGCGCACCATTCGCGATGGCATTGGTCATCGTCCCGGTCTGGATGGTTATTTTCCAGAATACCAGACCCACGACACGGAACGCCGCTGCAAGCTCAGCGCCCCGATTGGCAGCAGCGTGCTTGGCCTGGCCTATCTGCCGGGGCGGGTGATTGACTGGGAAACGATCAGCGACCTGAGTCGCTACCGGGTGGGCGTGGTCAGCGGCTATGCCAACAGCGATGCATTTGACGCGGCAGTGGCCAGTGGCCAGTTGCCGGTGGATGTGGCCAGCAGCGATATCAGCAATCTGCGCAAGCTGGTACAGCGGCGGATTGATGTGGCGGTGATTGACAATCAGGTGATGTATTACCTGCTGGAACGTTCACCGCTGCGCAATGAAGCGCTTGCCCTGGAATTTCATGCCCGCTGGCTGGCCGAGCACCCCTTGCGCGTGTGCTTTCGCCACGATGCCCGACTACAGCCAGTGCTGGACGCGCTGGCACGCCACGCACCAAGCTTGCCCACACTGCGCCAGCGTCAGCGCAGCTACCTCAAGCAGCTGGCGGTGCCCCCCGGCTGATGTGTCGGGCCAATTGCGACGGCAACGCGCAGCCCCATGGCGCTATACCTTGGCCCCACGCTGGCGCATGGCCAGCAAAATCATCGCGGCGGTAATGGCATCGTTCAGCGCATCGTGGCGAGCCAGGGTGGGAATCGCCAGTTCGTCCAGCATGGGCTGCAGGCGCAGATCGACGTAGCCATCCGGGTTTTGCTTGAGCTTCCAGTCGTAGTACAGGCCGGAGACTTCAGTCTGCGCCTGCGGCAGGCCAATGCCGATCAGCCCCTTCACGTACTTGTTCAGCACGCCGACATCGTATTCCAGGTAATAGCCCACCAGCGGGCGACCACCAATAAAGTCGAGCAGCGCCTTGACTGCCACCATCGGCGGCACACCATTGGACACATCAATCGGACGCAAGCCATGCACGGCCACGCTGGCCCCAATCGGCAGGCGTTCCGGTTTGACCAGCATGTAAAACGACTCACTGGTCAGCACCCGGTTACCGCGAATGCGCACTGCGCCAATCGACAGCAGTTCGGCTTCACGGATATTCAGGCTGGTGGTTTCGCAATCCACGCTGACCATTTCATCCGGATGCCCGTCAAACAGATGGGCATAGGCAGGGTTGGACAGGCGCTTGCGCGCCCAAGTGGTTTTCAGCGCAGCAAACATGTCAGAACCCGGTCATCTTGAAATGGTGGCGAATGGTGGTTTTAAAGCGCTTGACCACGGCCAGTGCGTCTTTCAGCAGGTCGCGTTCCAGGGTGGACAGACGGTCCGGCTCAATCAGGTTGGACGGAGCCTTGCCGTCAGCCAGCATGCTCAAGCCGGCTTTCAGGCGCATTTCCAGCAAAAAGCCCAGCGCTTCGGCAGTGTCATGGCCCAGCTGGGCCTCCAGATGCCCCTGTTCGACCAAGGTTTTGATCCGCTCCAGGGTATTGCTGGCTTCCAGCTGGTATTCCAGCGCCATGGCGCGGATGCCGTGGACAATCGGGAAGATCCCGCCTTTTTTCAGGTCCAGCGTGGACACCCCGCCCTGCGACTTGGTCAGCAACTGCGAGAACAGCCCCAGCGGGGTGTCAAACTGCTCGATGGCGCGGGCAAAGCGCAGATAAAAACCGGCATCGTCAGACATGATCGAACGCAGATAGCGCTTGGCCTGATGCAGCAGCTCGGCATCGCCCGCCACCGACTCGGCATCAACAAAAATGGCCAGATTCATCTGCGCATCCGCGTCCGGCAGGTACACCCAGCGATACAGCTGGTCGTGGAAATCCACCTGCGGTTTGCGCCACAGTGCATTATTGACCATGATCTGGCCAGGGCAGGGCGGATAGCCAAACTCGATCAGCGTGGCCGAAAAGCGCGCGCAGGCGTCTTCCAGGTAGGGATGGCTGAAACCATCGCGGACAATCAGCGCATTGTCCTGGTCGGTCTTGATGATCTGCTCGCCACGGCCTTCGCTGCCCATCACAATCAGACAGCTGTTATCGACCAGCTCTTCCGGTGCAATCAGCCGCCAGGCGCGGGCAAACAGCTGGGCATTCAGCGTTTGCACCAGCCGCGCCAGCTGCGGCGCCTTCACCCCATGGCTGGACAATACCGCCACCAGCCGGTCAATCTGCCCGGCCACACTCTTGAGTGTATCCAGCGATTCGGCCAGCTCGATCTGCTGGGCAATCAGGTGCGAGTGGTTGGAGAAGTAGGACAGCAGGTCAATCTGTTCCAGCACACCGGTGGGCTGGCCGTTTTCGGTCACCACCACACGCTGGATGTGATGGCGGGTCATGGTCAGCAGGGCGTTAAACAGGTAATCGCCGGCATCCGTGGTCACCAGATTGAAATGTGCAGTGTCGCCCAGCGCCGTACTGGCCGGGGTATTGGTCAGGATGATGTCGCGGAAATCACTGGCGGTAAAAATGCCAATGCGCTCGCCATCGCGCACCAGAATGGATTTGGCCCGCTGCTGCTTCATCGTCCGGGCAGCGTCCAGTACGGTTTGCGCACTGTCGAGAAACACCGGGGTTTTCACGCAGGCTTCGCGCACGGTGGCAGTCAGCAGGGTTTGCAGCTCGCGGTTGCCAGAACGCTGGGCCATGGCGGAAAACTTTTCCGACACGCTCTGGAAGAAAAATGCGCCAAATACCGGGTTGGATTCAATCAGCGCCATCACCGCTTCTTTGGGCAGCACAAACACCAGCGCTTCTTCGTGTACTTCAAAGCGGTGAACCGAGTTGCCAGCAATCAGCGCACGGGCATCAAAGGTGTCGTTGGCGTGGTACACCGCGATGATTTCGTCTTCGGCCACTTCACGCACGATGCCCTTGATCACCATGAACAGGCTATCCACCGCCTGACCAGGGCCAAGAATCACTTCTTCGTTGGGATAGAACACGATATCAACCGCTTTTTCCACCTGTTCGCGCTCGGCGGCGGTCAGGACATCGAAAGGGGGGTGCAGGAAATCAAAGCGGCTCATGCGGTGGTTCTCCGGCGAAATTCAGCAAACCACCATGATAACGCTTATGTCATGGCTTGCACATGCCAGCAGTAGGGTTATCCTGACAAAAAGCGGATTTTGTGCGATGCAACAGAGGTTTTTTCTGATTTTTACTGAAATTCTGGTTAATACCACCTGTTTTTGTCATTGTCATTATCGCAGTGCATCGTCCGGTGGCGGCATGGGCCGGTAGACCACCTTCAGGGTCAGCCAGACAAAAACCCGCCGCCTTGCCCTGTGTCTCACCGCAGGGCAAGGCAGCATTCGGCGTGGGCGTTACAGCTTGAAGTGCGACACAATCTCGCGCAGGCTGGCCGCCAGGGTCTGCGCCTGGCGGGTGGCGTTGGCGCTGTGCTGAATGGCGGCGTCGTTGTCGGCAGCCATGCTGCTGATCCGCTCGGCATTGCGGGCAATGTCGGTGCTGGCCAGCGACTGCTCGGCAGTGGCGTCAGCAATTTCGTGGATTTTTTCAATCAGCTGGGTGTTATTGTCCTGAATGGCGGCAATCGCCTGCGCTGCCTGCTGGGCCAGCTCGACGCCCTGATCCACCTGGCTAAGCGCGGCGGTCATGCCACCTGCTGCTGCACGGGTGTCGTGCTGGATGGCGGTAATCATCCCGGCAATTTCCACGGTTGCCTGGCCAGTGCGCTCAGCCAGCTTGCGCACCTCGTCGGCCACCACGGCAAAGCCCCGGCCCTGCTCGCCAGCGCGGGCGGCTTCAATCGCCGCGTTCAGTGCCAGCAGATTGGTCTGGTCGGCCACGTCGCGGATGACATTGACAATCGCGCTGATCTGTCCGGAACGGCCTTCCAGCGCGGCCAGGTTGTCATTCAGCTGGCGCACCGCGCCGGCAATCTGGCCAATTTCGCTGGATGAGCGGTTAACCACGGTAGCCGAATCGCGAGTCAGGCTGCCGGTGCGGTTGACCACACTTTCTGCATCGCGGGTGCTGTTGGCGATATGGTTGATGCTGGTGGTCACCTGCTCGATGGTGGCAGCGGTGGCACTGGCGGCTTCGGACTGACGCTGCGAGCCTTCGGCCACCTGGGTGGATACCTGGCTGAGTTCGTCCACATGGCGGGCCAGGGCTTCGGCGTGCTGTTTCACCCCGCTGAACATCTCGTGCAGCTGACTGACAAACGCATTGAATGCCAGGGCCACCTTGCCGATTTCATCGTTGCCCGACACCCGCATGCGCCGGGTCAGATCACCCGAGCCGCTGGCCAGATAGCTCATTGCCCGCGACAACTCGTTCAAGGGGCGAATCAGACGGGCCAGCACCATAAACAGGATGACGCCCAACCCGAGCAGGCAGGCCAGCCCGATCCACAGCGACTGATTGCGTGTGGCATTGGCCTGTTCCATCACCTTGTCCATCGGAATGCTCACCGCCACCGCCCACGGCGTGCCCGACTGACCAATGTGGATTGGCATCAGAAAGTGCATCCAGTTGCCGGCAGCCTGATAGTGAAACACCTTGCCGGCCTTGATCGCCGCCAGTGCTTCCGGCGACAGGTCAGCCGCTGCCTTGCCCAGCTTGCCCGTGTCTGGATGGGCAATATACACGCCGCCGTTGGACAGCACGCTCAGATAGCCCTCATCAAACGGCTTGACCTTGCCCAGCTCGTTTTGCACGCTGGCCAGCGGCACGTCCACCCCAGCCGCACCGATAAAGCGGCCATTGCTGTCCTTGATGGGGGCCACAAACGAGGACAAAAGCATTTTCTGCCCGGCCACATCGTATTCATAGGGCTCGGTGATGGTATCCATGCCACGTTGCTTGGGCACCAGATAGTAGTCGCCATCGCCAGGGCGGTCGTATTCCAGCACCTCGCCCTTGCCGCCACCGGGAATTTCATGGCCGATGCTGCCATCTGGCTTGCGGGTGAAGTAAGGCACATAGCGACCGCTGCGGTCATGGTGCGGCGTGTTGGCAAATTCGGCATCGCGCCCATCCAGCGCATTGGGTTCGAATAAAACCCAGATATTGATGAAGCCGGTGTTGGCCATCAGCACCCGGCGTTGCAGCGCATCCAGCGTGGGGCGAGACGGCATGCCTCCCTGGCGCAAGCCTTCAAAGGTTTGCGCCAGTTGGGCGGCGGCTTTCATCGATTCATTCAGGGTTTTTTCGGTTTGTTCCGCATAGCGAGCGGCCATTTGTTCTGCCAGCGCTTCGCCCTGGCGACGGGCATCCTGACTGTTGGCCATATTGACAAAGCCCAGGGTGACCGCAAACCCCAGAAACACAGTCACCAGAACTGCCAACAGGATTTTCTGCCGGAAACTCAAGGATTTCAGCATGTTAAAACTCTCCCGAAAATAATGTGCTGCATGGTTTCGGCCATGTTCCGGAAGCGGGCGCATCCCGCCTCTGTCATAGCCTTTGTTATGCTGAAATAACGCCTTCAGGGTCATGCCCTAATGGGTGGAGATGAAGACAAATGCACGGGGGGAATACGTTTTGCCTTCATTTTCCTATCGACATGATAGCGGGACTTCATCAGTGAACTGCCCGATATTTTATGAAAGGCTGTTCAATAAGTTCAACGTTTGTTTCAATCATATAAACAAGAACACGTTTTATTTTCATATACCCAGTTTTTCCATTTGCCAGGCCTGCTCTGCCCAGGCTTGGCGCTTCGTGCCAAACAGCCAGCCTGGCGGGATTGGCCTGTGTTCCTGGTGCGGCTGGCCGTCATCTTCTTGCAATGCAACATTTGTCGCGCCGTCATGTGCATTGCGACAGACTTCCTGCTATCGTGAGCCGATCAAAACTGCCAATAGATGTTGTGTCCGCCGATGAGCACGCCAGAATTTGTTCAGTGGTTTCGCGAAGCCGCGCCGTATATCCATGCCTTTCGGGGCCGAACCTTTGTCATTGCCTTTGGCGGCGAAGTCATCAGCCAGGGCAAGTTTGCCGGGCTGAGCTACGACCTCAACCTGCTGGTCAGCATGGGCGTGCGCATTGTGCTGGTGCACGGCGCCCGCCCCCAGATTGATGCCCTGCTGGCCGTGCAGGGCCTGACCCCACGCTTTCATGGCAGCATCCGCATTACCGACCCCGACACCCTGGAAGTCGTCAAACAGGCGGTTGGCGTCACCCGCGCCGATATCGAGGCCGGGCTGTCAATGGCGCTGCCCAACTCGCCGATGGCCGGGGCTAATCTGCGCGTGGCCGCTGGCAACTATCTGGTGGCGCGGCCCCTGGGCGTGCGCGACGGGGTGGACATGCTGTACACCGGGCAAATCCGCAAGATCGACACCCCGGCGCTGCATGCCCGGCTGGACGCCGGCGAACTGGTGATGCTGTCCACGCTGGGCTATTCTCCCAGTGGCGAGATTTTCAACCTCACCCTGGAAGAAGTGGCCAGCGCCACCGCGATTGCGCTAAAAGCCGAAAAACTGATTTTTCTGACCGACACCCCCGGCATCATGGATACGCGCGGCGAACTGTTGCGCCAGCTGACCGCCAATGAAGCCGAGGCGTTTCTGGCCGAACAGCCCGCCCACAGCGGCGGCGATGTGGCGATTTACCTGCCTTATGCCATCCGCGCCACCCGCCAGGGGGTCAAGCGTGCGCATTTGATCAGCCACCGTACCGAAGGCGCGCTGCTGACCGAGCTGTTCACCCACGATGGCATCGGTTCGATGATCTCCCCACAGCCGCTGGTGCGCCTGCGCGAAGCCAGTATCGATGATATTGGTGACATTTTGTCGTTGATCGAGCCGCTGGAGCGGCTAGGCACCCTGGTCAAGCGCGGGCGTGAACAGCTGGAAATGGAAATCCAGAAGTTCTCCCTGCTTGAGCACGATGGTCGAATTATTGCTTGTGTGGCGATGAACCTGTTTGCCGAGGTCAGCATGGCCGAACTGGCCTGTCTGGCAGTGGATCCGGAATGGGCGGGCGAAGGCTATGGCGAAACCCTGCTGCGCCATGTGGAAACCCTGGCGCGCGCCAGCGGGGTGGCACGGCTGTTTGTGCTGACCACCCAGACCGCCCACTGGTTTGTCGAACGCGGCTTTGTGCCAGGGGATATCACTGAGTTGCCACAGGCAAAACAGCAGATTTATAACTTTCAGCGACGTTCCAAGGTTTTTTTCAAGAAGCTGTAGACGGATTTTGCCAGAAGTGCGGATAATGAAGCCGCAATAAATAACTTAAAACGATAATCATATAGCTAAAGGTGCGCATGGCCTGTTCATGCCGCACCAACAGCGCAGGGAGGCTGCAGAATGCACACGGGCGCATTGAACATTCCTGGCCCGGCCACCATGGCGATTTACGTCCGCCATGGCCTTGCCATGCTGCCATGCAGCATGGCCGTCCTGCGTTAAGCTGACGGATTGCGCGCATGCTGCTTCGCACCCACTCCCTGCGTTTTCGCCTGATTGGCCTGGGCCTGCTGATCAACCTGATGATTGTCGGGCTGATCTCGGCAGTCACCCTGTATTCCCTGCACGATATTGCCCGCCGCGACCTGGCCACCCAGCTGGCCACGCTCGACCGGCTGGTCAGCGCCACCTTGCTGGAACCGGTGTCCAGTCAAGACCTCAATACCCTGTACGGACAAGTGGAACGCTTTACCCGCTACGACAATATTGTCTATCTGGCGGTGCGCTCGCCGCAGGGTGACATGCTGGCCAGCAGTGCCTGGAATGCCCGCCACGCCCCGCCGCCGCCCGACCAATTGGCCTCATTCATGCTGTTTGGCCGTAACGACCAGGTGTTCCACCACCGGCTGACGCTGCAATACGGCAGCCAGCCAGTGGGCGAAGTGCTATACGGCCTGTCGGTGGCCGACGCGCGCGATGCACTGTCGCGGGCGCTGGGCTGGTGTGCGCTGATTGGCCTGTTCAGCGTGTTTTCGCTGCTTGGCTTGCAGTGGCTGCTGGGTGCCTGGCTACTGCGCCCGCTGCGCCGGCTGGGCCGCGCCGCACAGGCGATTGCCGATGGCCAGTACGATGTACAGGTTCCGGAAGCACGCCACGATGAAATTGGCCAGCTGGCCCGCCATTTCAGCCATATGCGCGACGCGCTGCGCCAGCAGATTGGCGAAATCCAGTCGCAAAAGAACATGCTGCACGCGATTGCCGACTACGCCTACGCCTGGGAATTATGGATCAACCCGGACAACAAGCTGTTCTGGACCAATAGCGCGTCGGAACGCATCATCGGTTATACCCGTGAAGAATGCATGGCCCAGGTCTCGGTGCTGGAAACCATTGTCCACACCGACGACCGCCAGCGCCTGCGCCGCGCCCTGGCCCACGCCATTGAGGCGCGCACCTCGGGTCAGGGCTTTGAATTTCGCGCCCGCCACCAAAGCGGCCACTGGCTGTGGCTAATGGCCAACTGGCACCCGATTTATGGTGCCCACGATGTTTATCAGGGCTGCCGCTTGAGCGTGATGGACTGCACCCAGACCAAGAACGACCAGTTGGCGCTGAGCAAGGCATTTGCCGAGCTGCAGGCGTTGCAGCAACAAAACGAAGCCCATCTGCGCGAGGTGGAACGCGAACGTGCCCGGCTGACCGCGCTGTTTTCCTCGCTGTCGATCGGCATGGTGCTGACCGACCACCAGCACCGCATTGCCTACGCCAACCCGATGTTTGCCCGCATGCTCAGCCTGTCGTCGGTGGACCAACTGATTGGCGAAGACCTCAGCAGCCTGGTGCCGGCGATGTTTGCCCCACACGACGCCAGCGAGGAAGAAGCCCCGCGCAACGAGCTGCGCCTGGACGACAAGCGGGTGCTGGCCTTCCAGCATGTGGAAGTCAACGATAACGAACATGGCAGCCTGTGGATTTTTGAAGATGTCACCGCCGAACGCGCCACCGCCGAACAGCTCATCTTCCTGGCCGAGCGCGACACCCTCACCGGCATTTACAACCGCCGCCGCTTTGATACCGAGCTGGAGCGCATGGTCAAACGCGCCGACCGGCGCGAGCAGCCGATGGCGCTGGTGATTTTTGACCTGAACGATTTCAAGATCATCAACGACAGCCACGGTCACGCCGCCGGCGACCAGGTGCTGATTGACATTGGCCGGGTGGTGAATAAAACCGTGCGGCAAAACGAAGTATTCTGCCGGCTGGGGGGGGATGAATTTGCCGTGCTGCTGCCGGAAGCCAGCGCCTACGACGCCACCATGCTGTCACGCCGGGTGGTGCAGCAAATCACCGGGCTCGACTTTGAATTTGACGGCGTCAAGCGCCGGGTCAGCGCCAGTCTGGGCATTGCCGTCTATCCTTCGCACGCCAAGGACGCCGACACGCTGGTCGCCGCTGCCGACGCCGCCATGTATCAGGCCAAGAAACAGGACAAACGCGGCTGCTGGGTGGTGTTTGACAGCAGCATGAAACTGGACGCCAGCCACCTGCTGCACGCCCACACCTATCCGGAAGAACCGCAGCGCCTGGAGCCCACCGTGTTTGCCGACACTGGCCACGACGACGCCCAGCCGTCGATGATCGACGAGTTGTTCGGCTGAGGGCCATCTCCGGAAAGCATCCGGAGGACAGGGCCATCAGGCGGCTTGCTACACCGGGCCAGCCGGTGCCCATGGTGCCGCCGGTTCACCCTCCACCTGGGTATACAGCTGGTACACCTTGTGTTCAGCCTGGCCATCCGCCTCGCTGACGCTTTCCACATGACGCAGCTGCACGCTGAACGCCAGGGTGAACAGCGTGCCGATTTCCTCAGCGGCCTCTGCCGTTTGTTCGGCACTTTCGCCTTCTTCGGCGTCTTCCACCGTCAGCAGCAGCACCGGACACGCCGCAGGCAGCAGGCGGCGCAACTGCAGCACGTAAGCACTGCGCAGATCTTCCGGCAGGGCAGTCAGCGCGGCGCGGTCGTACACGGCATCAATCGGCCCAAGCAGCTCGCGGCTCAAGGCAAAATAATCGCCGCACCACAGCTGGAACGGGCCGCTTTCCCATACGGTAAAGTCGCCCACCACATGCCGGCGCGGCTTGAGCTGAAGCGTGCGAAAGAATGCCCGGATGGCCAGATGGCTAAGCTCCACCCCCACCACCTGATGGCCTTGCGCCGCCAGCCAGCCCATGTCGAGGCTTTTGCCGCACAACGGCACCAGCACGCGCGCGCCAGCCGCCAGCGTAGGCCAGAAGCGCATCAGCAGCGGGTTGGGGACAGCTTGATGAAAATCGATATGCCGGTCACGCCAGCATTGTTGCCATAGCGCATGGTCGCGGCTGGTGGCCGGCGGGGGCCGGGAAACAGACATGAGCAGTCTCGCAGTCAGGGGCGAAGGTGTCTGAATCCGGTCGGGCAACTCAGGGCGGAGCAGGAAGGATGGTGCACTGCATGATGGCACCGTAACACAGTCTTTTCGGGTTGGCGAAAGCTTTTTCGGCCTGTGCTGCGCAAAAAAACCGCCTGCCGGCCACATCCCGATGCGCCTTTTTATGGCTGGCTTCGTCCCTGTGTCATCCTCCGCTTCAGGCAGCAGCGCGCCATGAGCGCGTGACCCCTGTGGGCTTGCCATGGAGCTGGGCCGCCCAGTGCCGACCAGATTACACCCCTCCGTATCAGCCGGCCCGCTTACTCGCGGTCAATGCGCAGCCGATAGCGGAAACGATCGCCCCGGTAATGAATCCAGTCCAGCTCCAGCGGCTGGCCGTCGCGGGTGTAGGTCATCCGCTCCAGATGGATCAGCGGCGCGCCTTCGGCCACCTCCAGCCGGGTAGCAAGCTCGGCACTGGCGGCAACGGCGTCGATGCTCAGCTCGGCATAGCCCAGGGCGATGCCGTAATCCTGTTCATAGATGGCAAAGATATCGCGCCCGGCCAGGTCTGCCTGCGCCAGCCGCCGCCCCAGCTCCACCGGCACATAGGTGAGGTCCACCGACACTGGCACGCCGTCCAGGTGGCGTACGCGGCGGATTTCAGTGACTGGTGCGCCTTCGGTCAGCGCCAGCCAGCGGGCCACGGTAGCGCTGGCCGGGCGTTCGACCAGCGATTCCACCCGGTTATACGCCTGATACCCCTGGCTGTGCATCGCTTCGGCAAAGCCTTGCAGCCGCGCCAGCGCCTGGGCGGGTTTGGGCGGAGCGACAAAGCTGCCCTTGCCGGCTACTGTGCTGAGCAGGCCTTCTTGTGCCAGCACACCCAGTGCGTGGCGCACGGTGATGCGGCTGACGCCAAACTGGCTCATCAGCGCCTTTTCCGAGGGCAGGCGCGCGTATGGCAGGTAGCGGCCAGCAAGAATTTCGCCGCGTAGCCAGTCGCGGATCTGGCCGTGTAGCGGCTGGCTGGGGTCTAGTCGGGAGGTCATTGGGTAGGCGATGTCCGGATCAGCAAAGGGTGTGGCCAGTATACCCGCGTCGGGCGATCAACCGGTCATGACAGGTTATAACTTTATCTGCAAAGCTTTGCAGCTTTCCTCATTTCTGCCAGCGGGTGGGCGCGGCCTAGAATCCTTGCCATCCCCTGACGCAACTGTCGGCCCCGCCGGCGGCTGTTCACCTGTAATGAGGAATGCGCGATGAGTCTTGATATTTTCTGGTTCCTGCCCACCTCGGGCGATACCCGTTACTTGGGCAAGGCCGATGCCGCCCGCCCGGCCACCAATGCCTACCTGCGCCAGATTGCCGTGGCGGTGGACCAGCTTGGCTACGATGGCATTTTGATTCCCACCGGCAGCGGCTGCCTCGACCCCTGGGTGACCGCCTCCACCGTGGCGACTGTCACCCAGCGCATCAAGCTTTTGGTGGCGCTGCGCACCGCGCTGACCCAGCCTACCGCCGCCGCCCGTCAGGCCGCCACGCTGGACCAGGTGAGCAATGGCCGTCTGCTGGTCAATGTGGTGGCCGGCGGCGACGCGGCCGAACTGGCCGGCGACGGGATTTTTCTCGATCATGATGCCCGCTACGATGAAGCCAGCGAATTCCTGACCATCTGGCGTGAGCTGCTGGCGGGCAAAACCGTCAACTTTACCGGCCAGCATCACACCGTGCGTGACGCGCGCAACTTCTTCCCACCAGTGCAAACCCCGCATCCGGGGATTTACTTTGGCGGCTCGTCGCCTGCCGCGCACGAGCTGGCTGCCGAGCATGTTGACGCCTATCTGACTTGGGGCGAACCCCCAGCCGCCGTGGCGGAAAAAATTGCCGACGTGCGCGCCCGCGCCGCCAAATATGGCCGCACCGTGCGCTTTGGCGTGCGCCTGCATGTGATTGTGCGCGAAACCAGCGAAGCCGCCTGGGCTGCCGCCGAGGCGCTGATTGAACATATCGACGACGACACCATTGCCAAGGTGCAGGCGCGCTACGCGCAAATGGATTCGGAAGGGCAGCGGCGCATGACGGCCCTGCACAAGGGGCGGCGCGACCAGCTGGAAGTCAGCCCCAATCTGTGGGCCGGGGTGGGTCTGGTGCGTGGCGGTGCCGGCACTGCGCTGGTGGGTGACCCGCACACCGTGGCGGCGCGGCTGAAGGAATACGCCGACCTGGGCGTGGACAGCTTTGTGTTGTCCGGCTACCCGCATCTGGAAGAAGCCTACCGCTTTGCCGAGCTGGTGTTTCCGCTGCTGCCGGGCAAGGCCGAGCTGCGCCCGCAGGGCAAGATTGTCACCGGTGGGCCATTTGACGCCAGCACCCTGGCGGATGCCCCGGCGGTGGAACAGGAGGCAGCATGAACGTGATCGACATGCGCTGCCGGCCAGCCTATCTGCATGACTTTTTTGGTGCCACCCCAGGCACTGCCGCCTACGCCACCGCGCGCTGGCTGAACCGCCGGGTGGGTTCGCAGCATGACGAGCATTTCACCCCATCGCTGACCCAGGAAGGATTTCTGCAGGAAATCCACCAGGCCGGGCTGACCCGCGCCGTGGTGGTCGGTCGCCACACCCCCGGCCAGCATCTGCCCAACGACCAGATTCACCAGATTGTTGCCGGTCACGACGTGCTGCTTGGCGTGGGCGCGGTGGACCCGATTGTCCAGGGCGTGCAGCCGGCGCTGGACGAGCTGGAGCGGGCGGTCAACACCCTGGGCCTGATCGGTATCGACGTGGAGCCTGGTTTTGGCCAGCCCGCCCGCCACGCCGACGACCGCGCCTATTACCCGGTATACGAGGCCTGCGCGGCGCTGGGTGTGCCGGTGTTCATCATGTCCGGCCCGACCACCCCCGACCCCAGCTACAACGACCCGGCAGCAATTGGCCGGCTGGCGCAGGCTTTTCCGCAGCTGCCGATTGTCTGCTACCACGGTTTTTATCCCAATGTTGCCGGCATTGTCGGCGTGGCCTTCCGCCATGAAAACGTGTACGTGGTGCCCGACATGTATCTGTTTGTGGCCGGTGCTCATGGCTATGTGGATGCCGCCAACGGCTTTATGCGTGACCAGTTGCTGTTTGGCTCGTCTTATCCGTTCCGCCCGATTGGCCAGTCGATTGACGATTTTCTGGCGCTGGGCTTCAAGGAAGACGTGATCGACCGCGTGCTGTACGGCAACGCCGCCCGCTTGCTGGGCCTGGACGCCGCCACCCCATCGAACCGCTAACAACCCCCTAACGCATGGCCTGTCCCGGCGCACGCCGGGGCAGGCCTTACGGAGCTGAACCATGACTGCATTCACCCTTACCCGCCGCCGCCTGCTCGGCGCACTGAGCACCCTGGCGCTCAGCCTGGCCCTGCCCGCGCCCAGTTGGGCCGCCGGCAGCGATACCCTGCGGATTGGCTATCAGAAATACGGCACGCTGGTGCTGCTCAAGGCCCAGGGCACGCTGGAAAAACGCCTGGCCCCGCTGGGCATTCAGGTGAAATGGGCCGAATTTCCCGGTGGCCCGCAACTGCTGGAAGCACTGAACGTGGGCAGCGTGGACTTTGGCACCACCGGGGAAACCCCGCCGATTTTTGCCCAGGCCGCCGGCGCTGACCTGGTGTATGTGGCCCATGAGCCACCGGCCCCGAAAGGCGAAGGCATCATTGTGCACAAGGACTCGCCGATCAAATCGGTGCATGACCTGAAAGGCAAGCGGGTGGCACTGAACAAGGGCTCGAATGTGCACTACCTGCTGGTCAAGGCGCTGGAAAAGGCCGGCCTGAAGTATGAGGATGTGCAAACCGTCTTCCTGTCACCCTCCGACGCCCGCGCCGCATTCGAACGCGGCAGCGTTGACGCCTGGGTGATCTGGGACCCATTCTTTGCCGCCGCCGAACACCAACTGGGTGCCCGCCTGGTGGCCGATGGCGTGGGCCATGTCAGCAATCACCAGTTTTATCTGGCTTCGCGCAGCTATGCCGACAATAACGCCAAAGTGGTGAAAGTGATTGTCGAAGAACTTGCCCGCCTGGATGGCTGGGCCAAACAGAACCTGAAGGAAGTGGCCAGCCAGCTGTCGTCACAAATTGGCCTGGACGCCAATATTGTCAAGATTGCCGCCGACCGGGGCACCTATGACGTGCGTCCGCTCGACGCCAAAGTGGTGGCCGAGCAACAACGGATTGCCGATACGTTTTACCAGCTCAAGCTGATTCCGAAAAAGCTGGTGGTAAAGGAGATTGTCTGGACGGGGCTGGGCGGGAAGTAAACCCCACTGCTGCCCCGGACCATGCGTGCGGGCATGGTCCGGGGCAGCGCCTTATCCGGGCGGTCCCTCGCTGAAAAAAATTCAAGCGCAAGATCCAGAGTGCGCCCCCCGCCCATCCTGCTTACACTCCCAGTCATCTTCCTCACGCCGTCATCCCATCGCCATGTCCCAAGACACCGAACGCCTGGCCGAGGCCACCCGGCAAGACCCGCGCTGGGCGCAACTGCTGGGGGGCGAGGTGCAATAGAAAGAGGCACCGGATGACTAAACACCGCGAGCCCCCTCCTGGCGTTGTTGCACCGCCTTGCCACACCGTCTGCGCCAGCGTGGTTTTATCCGCAGCACACAAGCAGCGCCCGTACTGGCGCGCACCAGTGTGGGCCGGATTGAATCACGCCGCCAGCGCCGCCTGGCCCAGATAAAACTGCTGCACATCGCTGCGCGCGCGCAGGGCGTCAGCCGGGCCAGACAGGGCAACCCGGCCATTTTCGATGATGTAGGCGTAATTGGCGTAATGCAGCGCTAGGTTGGCATTCTGCTCGGCCAGCAAGAAGCTGACGTTTTCCTGCTGGTTCAGCTGCTGCACAATGGTGAAAATCTCGTCAACAATCAGCGGAGCCAGGCCCATCGACGGTTCATCCAGCAGCACCAGACGCGGCTTGGCCATCAGCGCGCGGCCAATTGCCACCATCTGCTGTTCGCCGCCGGAGGTATAGCCGGCCTGGGCGCGCCGGCGGGCGTACAGGCGCGGAAAGTAATGGTAAATCCGTTCCAGATCCTGCTTGAGCGTGGCCCGCGACACCCGGCGGCTGAGTGCGCCAGTCAGCAGGTTTTCTTCCACGGTGAGGTGGGCAAAGCAGTGGCGGCCTTCCAGCACCTGCACCAGGCCGGCCTCTACCAGGCTGGATGCCTGGGCGGTGGTGATGGGCTGGCCCTGGTAGTGAATGCTGCCGTGGGCCAGTTCGCCGCGTTCGGCGCTGATCAGCCCGGAAATGGTTTTCAGCGTGGTGCTTTTGCCGGCACCGTTGGCACCCAGCAGGGCGACAATCTGGCCGTCGGGTACGGTCAGGGAAATGTCGCTGACGGCCAGAATCACCTGCTGGTAGACCACCTTGATCTGGTCCAGTTGGAGTAATGGGGGTTGGCTCATGGCGGCTCCGGGGCAAGAGCTGGCGGGGCAAATGCCCCGCCGCAAGTCAGGTGGAAGACTCAGGAATGCGCTGATTGATTCAGGAAAATCGTGTTTGCCAAAAGCAAAATCCAGCAAAATCAACACGCTGGATCCCCGCCTTCGCGGGGATGACAATTGTTTCAGCGTTTCCTCAGGATTCCTTGCTGCAATCACGCGGGGTGATGCCCTTTTCCTTGGCGTAGGCCTTGGACGAGGTTTCGATGATCGGGCGCAGCAGCGCGCGGTCGGCTTGCACCCAGTCGGAAATCACCTTCCACTGCTTGCCATCCCACTGCTGGAAGCGCACCGCGCCGCCGCCTTCGTGGTCCGCGCACGACAGCTTCAGCGGTTGCAGCAGGCCGTAGGCACCCACTTCCTTCAGGCGTTTTTCATCAAACTTCAGATGCTCGAAGCCCCAGCGCACCTGCTCGCCGCTTAGCGGCTTGTTGCCAAACTTGGCTTGCGCCACGCGCACGGCTTCCACGTTGAGAATGCCATTCACCACGCCCAGGTTGTAATACACATTGCCAAAGCGTTTCGGGTCGGCCAGATTGCCCTTGCCGGCATCGACCACGGTGGTCTTGATGCCCTGCAGCACCGGGAACTGAGTGCCGGACGGGTGGGTGGTGATCGACACATAGCCCTTGGCGGCGGCACCAGCCGGGGCGGCGTCGTCTTCCGAGTTGGACCAGATATTGCCGATGATGTGGTCAACCGGGAAGCCGGTTTTCTGTGCGGTTTTCAGCGCCACCGGGTTCATCACCCCCCAGCCGCGCAAAATCACCCAGTCGGGTTTTTCCTTGCGGATGGTCAGCCACTGCGATTGCTGTTCGTTGCCCGGATGCGGCACTTCCAGCAGGGTCAGCTGAAAGCCGTATTTCTTGGCCAGCAATTCCAGAATCGGGTTGGTTTCCTTGCCGTAGGGCGAGCCGTGGAACAGGGTGACGATTTTCTTGCCCTTGAGCTTGTCCAGCCCGCCGCTCTTTTGCCCGATGTAGTTGATGATGGCCGAGACTTCCGAGTACGGGTTCAGCTGCAGCGGGAACACATACGGAAACACGCTGCCGTCGGTGGAGTCGGTACGGCCATGGTTGATGGTGATCAGCGGCAGCTTGTCGGCGGTGGAGCGGTCCAGCGTGGCGTAGGCAATGCCCACCGACAGCGGATTGGTGGCTGCCGCCGGCGCGCCGTTCAGGCCTTTTTTCAGGCGCTCGTAGCATTCCACGCCTTTTTCCACCACGTATTCGGTTTCGCACTCGCTCCAGGTCAGCTTGACGCCATTGACGCCACCTTCCTTGAGGTTCACATACTGCAGATAGTCGATGAACCCGCCAAAAAAGCCGGTACCGCCCGCAGCGTAGGGGCCGACGCGGTAGCTTTGCAGCGGAAAGTACTGCTCACCTGCTGCCTGGCTGCTATGGCTGAAGGCGGTCAGACCGATGGCCAGCGCCAGCGGGAGTGCGCGAAGGGAGGATCGTGCCATGGATAACAAACTCCTGTAGAGAAGGGTAGAAATGCCCGATGGGTGTGACGGTGTGAATACGGTGCAATCGGTTTGGGCGGCGCGTGGCTCAGTAACGTAGCGGCCACACCCGCAGCCGGGCGCGTGCCTGTTGCCACAGCCGGGCCAGGCCATCGGGCTCCTTGATCAGGAACACGATGATCAGTGCGCCAAAAATGATTTTTTGCAGGTTTTCCAGCTGACCAGAGGGCAGCCAGTCGGCAAAATACACGCCGGACAACACCGACAGCGCCACCGGCAGCAGCACGATGAACGCGGCCCCCAGGAAGTTGCCGAGGATGCTGCCCATGCCGCCAATGATGATGATGAACAGCACCTGGAATGACCGGTTCAGGTCAAAGCCATGCGGCTCAACCGTGCCCAGATAGGTGAACGCCCACAGCGCCCCGGCCACGCCAAGGATGAAGCTGCTGATGGCAAAGGCCAGCAGCTTGGCCTTGAACACCGGGATGCCGATCACGGCAGCTGCCGTGTCCATATCGCGCACCGCCATCCAGTAGCGGCCCAGCTCGCTGTGCAACAGGTTGCGCGCCAGCAGCACCAGCGGCAGTACCACGCTCAGCGTGAGCAGATAGCGGCCCAGCGGCGAACTGAAATCCTGGCCGGCCAGCAGCAGCGGCGGTGCAGTAATCACCCCGGAGGCGCTGTCATTGGAAAACCAGCTGAATTTGGTCAGCACCCACTGCACAAAAAACTGCGCAGCCAGGGTGGACACCAGCAGGTAAAACCCCTTGATCCGCCCGCTGGGCAAGCCCACCAGCACACCCACTGCCGCCGCCACCAGGCCGCCCAGGCCAATGCCGGCCAGCAGCGGCAAGCCCGGCAGGCGCAACAGCAGGTTGTAGGTGGCAAAGGCACCCACCGCCATGAAGGCTGCCGAGCCCAGCGACAGCTGGCCGGCGTAGCCGGTGAGCAGGTTCAGCCCCAGCCCGGCCAGCGACAGCACCAGAAACGGAATCAGAATGGCGCTGAACCAGTAATCATTGCCCAGCCACGGCACCACGGTGTAGGCGGCCAGCACGGTCAGCCACAGGGCCAGCCGCTCCTGGCGCAGACGAAACAGCCGACGGTCCTGGCGGTAGGCGGTGGAAAACTGGCCGGATTCCAGATAAAACATCTTGATGCTCCTGATAGTGCGGGTTACACCCGCTCGATGGCGCGCTCGCCAAACAACCCTGCCGGACGCACCAGCAAGAAGCCCAGCGCCAGCACATAGGGGAACCAGTTTTCAATGCCGCCGCCGACCAGCGGGCCGATATACACCTCGGCCAGTTTTTCGCTGGCACCAATCAGCAGGCCGCCGACAATGGCACCGCCGATTGAGGTAAACCCACCGATGATCAGCACTGGCAGCGCCTTGAGCACAATCAGCGACAGGGAAAACTGCACCCCCAGCCGCGCCCCCCACAACAACCCGGCCACCAGCCCGACAAAGCCGGCCACCGCCCAGACAATTGCCCACATCCGCCGCAGGCGCACGCCCACCGCCAGCGCCGCCAGCGGATCGTCGGCCACGGCGCGCAGCGACAGGCCAATGCGGGTACGGCTGAACAACAGCGACAGCAGCGCCACCAGCACGCCGGCAGTGGCGGCGGCAAACAAATCAAACTGCGACAGCAGCAAGGGGCCAACTTCCAGCGGCACATCGTCAATGCCCAGTTCCAGGCCATGCACCTGCGAGCCCCACAGCACCTGGGCACCGCCCTCGATGATGTAGCTCAGCCCCAGCGTGGCCATGAACAGGGTGATCGGTGGTCGGTTAACCAGGTGCTGCAGCACCAGCCGTTCGATCAGCAAGGCCAGCACCAGCATGGCCAGCAGGGTGATGGCCAGCGCCAGCGCAAACGGGACGCCCCGCTCCAGCAGGCTGACAAAAGTCAGCGCGGCAAACAGCACCATCGAGCCCTGGGCAAAGTTGAACACCCCGGATGCCTTGTAGATCAGCACAAAGCCAATGGCGACCAGCGAATACATCACCCCGGCCAGCAGCCCGCCGAGCAACACTTCAATCAAAAAAGACATACGCTTTCCTCGCGCCGGCCTGCGCCGTTCAGTGGTTACCCAGGTAGGCAGCAATCACATCCGGATTGCTGCGCACCTGCTCCGGACTGCCGTCGCCCACTTTCTTGCCGTAGTCCAGCACCACAATGTGGTCGGACAGGCTCATCACCACGCCGATGTCGTGCTCGATCAGCACCACCGTGGCACCAAATTCGCGGTTGGCGTCGATGATGAACTGGCTCATGGCCTGCTTTTCTTCCTGATTCATCCCGGCCATCGGCTCGTCCAGCAACAGCAAGCGCGGTTCAGCCGCCAGCGCGCGCGCCAGCTCAACCCGCTTTTGCAGGCCATACGGCAGCTGGCCGACAATGGCGTGTCGCCATGGCTGAATGTGCAAAAAGGCAATGATTTCTTCCGCCCGCTGGCGCTGGCGGGCTTCCTCGCCATGCACCCGGCCCAGGCGGAAGGTTTGCTCCAGCCAGCTGCTGCGGGTTTTCAGGTTGCGTCCGCTCAACACGTTGTCCAGCACCGACATGCCCTTGAACAAGGCAATGTTCTGGAAGGTTCGGGCAATGCCCAGTTCAGCGGCATGGTGTGGCGACATCTGCCGGCGTGTTTCGCCGGCAAAGTGGATTTCACCTTGCTGCGGCTGGTACACCCCGTTGATGACGTTCAATAGCGAGCTTTTGCCCGCGCCATTCGGGCCGATCAGCGCGCAGATTTCGCCGGTGGCCACGGCAAAACCGATGTCGGTAATGGCGTTGACCCCTTTGAACGACAGGGAAATATGCTCAAGGCGCAACAGGGAAGAAGCAGACATCAGCAGGCTCCCGCCTGGCTGGCCGCCAGGACAGCAAAATCGTCCGCCGCGCTTACCGGTGGTAACACGGCTTGCCAGTCGGCCAGATCGGGCAAGGTGCGCACCTTGACCCCCAGCGCAGCAAACAGGCGCTCGGTGTCGGCAGACAGCGGCGGACCAATCAACAAGGGATGGCGGGTGTGAATCAGCCCGAGCACATCAAGCAGCGGCCTCCGCACCAGCCAGTAGCCCAGTCCGCGCCGCAGCGCGCCCGGTGCCGGGGCCAGCGCCCAGTCCACCAGCCGGCGTTGCCAGTGGCCGGGGTCGGGCAGGCGCGCCTGCACCAGCGCCGCCAGCCGGCCATAGCTGTCGTGCGTGCCCGCCACCAGGGTGGGGCCAAGTTCACGACGGTCGTGGTCGCGGGTAGCCAGGTTTTCCGGAAAATTCAGCGCAAACCCTGCCACCAGCCACGGTGCCAGCAGGTAACGCACCTGGGCGGTGGCGGCGAATGCCCGCGCGGCCAGCGCACTGTCGCTGGCCTGCAGGCCTTCGCTGGCAATCAGCTGGGCAGCTTCGCCGAGCAAAAAGGCATGGCTCAGCGTGTATTGTTCGATTCCCCCCTCGCTCAGCCGCAAAAAGCGGAAAGCCACCGCATCGGGGTCGATTGCCAGGATCGACGCCTCTGCGGGTGGGGAGGTCAGCGCCTGGGCATACGCCACCCGGTTGGCGGCGTGGGCCGCCTTGCCCAGCCGCTGGCCATCGGCGTACACCACCGGCACGTCCGCCCCCAGCGCGGCCTGCGTCTGGGCCAGCTGTGCAGGCCCTTCGGCAAACACCAGCCGGGGGGCGGCGTACTGCAACAACGGGGTCAGGCTGGCGGGGGGCAACAGCGGGTCCAGCGCAGTCACCTCAGCACCCAGCGTCTGGGCTGCCAGGGTGAGCAGCAGCGCTTCCGGCCGCGGCGAGCTGAGTACCAGCAGGGTGTCTCCCTGGCCCAGCCCCAGCCCGGCCAGCTGACTGACCAGCCGGGCCACCTCATCGGCCAGTGCCTGCCAGCTGAATTCCTGCCAGATGCCCAGCCGCTTGTGACGCAGGCCAATCTGTCTGCCGCGCAGCCGCGCCAGCTGACGCAAGGCCGCTGGCAGGGTGGGCAGTGGATGAGCCACAGAAGACAATGCGCGAGCCATGACCCCTCCCCGCCGCTTAGGCCGGCACCGCTTCGCGGGCAGCCGGTTGCGCCTGACGGGCTTCCAGCTCGCGCACCAGCGGCAGCACTTTTTCGCCGAAGTAGGCCACTTCTTCCTGGAAGTGCAGGAAGCCAGACAGAATCAGATCCACACCCACGGCCTTGAGCGCCACGATGCGCTCGGCGATTTGCTGCGGGGTGCCGATCAGATTGGTCTTGAAGCCGTCGTTGTACTGCACCAGATCCTCAAAGGTGGACTTGGCCCAGTTGCCTTCGCCTTCCGGGCTGGCGGCACCGGCTTGCTTGACTTCGTGACCAAAGGCGCGCACAGCCTCCGGGTCGGCGTGTTCGATGATTTCCGCCAGCACGGCCTGGGCTTCTTCCTCGGTGTCGCGGGCAATGATGAAGGCGTTGATGCCGATCTTGACCTGATGGTTGTTGGCAGCGGCCTTGGCGCGGATGTCATCCACCTGAGCCTTGATGCCTTCCACGGTGTTGCCGTTGGTGAAGTACCAGTCGGCAGCGCGCGAGGCCATGTCGCGGGCAGCGCGCGAGCTGCCACCCTGGAAGATTTCCGGGCGCGGCTGTTGCAGCGGTCTCGGTTTCAGGCTGTAGTTGTGGAAGCGGTAGAAGTCGCCCTTGTAGGTGAAGTTGTCCTGGGTCCAGATGCCCTTGAGCACGTCGATGAATTCTTCCGAACGGCGATAACGTTCGTCGTGCTCCAGCCACGGCTCGCCGATGGCGGTGAATTCGCCACGGAACCATCCGGAAACAATGTTCACCGCAATACGGCCATTGGTCAGGTGCGAGATGGTGGAAATCTGCTTGGCCAGCACTGCCGGATGCCACGGGCCGGGCAGGATGGCGGCAATCACCCGCAGCTTGTCGGTGGCGGCCAGCAGCGCATGGCTGATGGCCACCGATTCATGCTGATATTCCGCGCCATAGCCAGCGGTAAAACGAATCTGCGACAGCGCATATTCAAAACCGGCGTTTTCGGCAATTTGCGCCAGTTTGCGGTTGTAATCGATATCCCAGCTGGTGCGCTGCGGAATCTTGCTGATTACCAGACCGCCACTGACATTTGGCACCCAGTAGGCAAATTTGATCGGGGCTTGGCTCATGGTTCATCTCCCTGTGAAAGACGTAAACAAAAATAATTTGGCAAAAGCGGGGGCTGATTCAGCAGCAGACGGAAGGGCATGAAACCCGATACCGCAGCAGAATCTTTCAATCAATATATAGCAGCAAGCGTGCCAGTTTAATTATTGTTTATATTCAGTAACTTATAAAACAAGCCAGCAAATAGGGCATTATTATTTTTCAGCACCCCTGCTGATGGGCTGCTGATTTTTCAGCATATTCAACCCTCTGAATGAACTTGCACCATTCAAGCCGTATTGCCCTATGCGGAAACAGAAGAAACTTCCGGCAGCGTGCAATACATCAGCCAGACATCAAGACCATGGTGCTGACCAGTAAAAACCCAATAAATTTTTCTGAGTTTTATTGCTTTTGACATAAAAAACCACCGGGGGCAATCGCCATCCGGTGGAATAAGGGGTAAAGCAGTGAGTTCAAAAAGAAAGAGGCCGTCGCGTGATCGTGAAGGTCAGGACACCGCCACCGGCACACTCAAGCTGCGCCGGGCAGTGGCCGGACGGGCGGGGGCGTGCTGCTGGCGGTAGGCAATCAGCGCGCTGATGGTGATGATGGTCAGCTGGTGCTGACGGGCAAACCGCAGCAAGTCGGGTCGGCGCGCCATCGAGCCATCGTCGTTGACGATTTCGCACAACACCCCGGCAGGGTAATGGCCTGCCAGCTGGGCCAGATCCAGCGCTGCTTCGGTATGGCCAGGCCGCGCCAGCACGCCGCCTTCACGGTAGCGCAATGGAAAAATATGGCCGGGCCGGGAGAAATCATCGGCCAGCGCTTCCGGGTTGGCCAGGGCGCGCAGGGTGGCGGCGCGGTCGGCGGCAGAAATGCCGGTGCTGGTGCCATGGCGGTAATCTACCGTCACGGTAAATGCGGTGCCCTGTGCTTCGGTATTGCGCGCCACCATCAGCGGCAGCGCCAGTTCATCCAGCCGCTCGCCGTGCAGCGCCACGCACACCACGCCGCTGCTGTGGCGCACCAGAAACGCCATCTGTTCCTGGGTGATGGTGTCGGCGGCGATGATCAAGTCGCCTTCGTTTTCGCGGTCGAGGTCATCCACCACCACCACAAATTCGCCACGTGCGACGGCGGCAATCGCGGCGTGCGCCGGGTCGAAGCCGGCTTCTTCTGCAAAATCGGTCATGATCGTGTCCTGTTGTCGGTCAGGCGTAAAAAGACGGCTGGGGGTAGCTGTCATTCAGCGCCCAGTTGCCCAGTTCCTGTAATTTGTAATCCACCGGATCGTGCAGACTATGCACGCGCAGATTGCGCCAGAAGCGGTCCAGACGCAGCGCCGCCGTGGTGGCGCGCGCGCCGGTCACGTCAAACATCCGGCTGGTCAGATCCAGCCCCACCCTGGCGGCGGTCACCTTGGCGGCGGCCACGCTGATGGCCAGTTGTCCCCGGCGCGCGGCATCCAGCTGTTCGCCCAGCGCCCAGGCGCTGTCCAGTTCGGCGGCGGCGCGTTCGGCCAGCAGGCGCGCCCCCTCCAGCCCGGCCCAGAATTCGCCGTAATGCAGCAGGGTGTACGGATCCTGGTTGGCGCTGCTGGCCAGCGAGGTGGGCCACCGCCGACGCTGGGTCAGCGAATAGCGCTTGGCTTCGGCCAGTGCGCCTTCGGCAATGCCCAGGTAAATGGTGGTGAGGATCAGCTGGGCAATCAGCGGACGCAGGGTGGAAAACGGCGTGGACAATGGGCCGGGCTCCAGCAGGGCTTCATGGCTGGCCACGCGCACCTGGTTGAAATCCGCCCCGCCGCTGTCGGTCTGGCGCTGGCCGATATTGTCCCAGTCGTGGTACAGGGTGATGCCCTCGCGCCGGGTGGGCAGGGCGGCAATCAGCAGCTTGTCGCTGTGCGGCTGCACGGCTGACACCACCAGCATGTCGGAATCCAGCGCGCCGGAGCAAAAGCTCTTGCTGCCATGAAACTGGTAGCCCTGCGCGTCGGCAACCGCTACGGTGCGGGTGTCCAGCGGGTTCAGCGCATTGCCCCAGAACCAGCGTTCGCGCACGGTGGATTCAAACCACGGCTGCCACTGCGCCGGCTGGCCAAACAGCCGTACCGTGGCCAGCAGCAGGTGCTGAAAGGCAAACACATGGGCCACCGAGCTATCCACCCGGGCAAACTGGCGCACAATCGCCAGGGTGTCCTGCCAGTTGGCCCCCAGCCCACCGTGCTCGGTGGGAATGATCAGGGTGAGCAGACCGCTTTGCCGCAGGGCGTCGCGCTCGGCTTTCGGGGTTCCCCCCAGTTGGTCACGCTCGACCGCGGTTTGGGCAAATTGTGCCGCCAGGGTCGTGGCGCGCTGAAAAATGTCGTCACGCGAGAGGGCAGCCTTGCTTTGCTGATGGTTTTTCATGACCCGATAGCCTATTTAAGTTAAAGCCGCTCACACAACCCAGCGTAGCGGTTCTGGCCAGGCGCGCCGCTGCAGACAGTACGCGTCGGCACCACAACGCCAGAGGGTTGGTGAGTGGCCCTTATTGCTGATTAACCCAATTCCAGGGTTCCGCCCCCATACTGCCGAACTGAATTGACCTGGTTTGTTATTTTCAGCCTGATGCTGGTTCAGGCGGAATAACCAACCAAACAGCAGATACCATGCCACCCTGACCATTTGGCATGAAATCCGCCCGATCTGTTGCCCAGCCATCAGGTTTGCTGCCCAGCCCACAGGGATTGCTGCTTAATCAGCAATCCCTGTGGGCAGAGGTACGATCTTCCACTTGGCACGGCTGCTGAATCAGCAGCATGTCTTCCGCACGCTGCTGATTCAGCAACAGCCTATTTTTCTTACAGCAGAATTTCTGCTTAGCAATCAACTTTTTTCGCAGGTCAGTGCTGCGCAAATACTTTATGCTGGCCCGACAGCAGCACAAGCACGACGCATAACCCGGTCAGTGCTGATTGAACAGCATCGCGGGCAGCCAATTAAAACTGGCAGCCATGTTTGGTCGTGATTGCCCCCACTCCATACTCAAGGAAAACCACGTCATGGCTTACTGGACTGCCGAAGACACCACGGACAGCCCACTGCAGATTGCCCGGTCGCTGGCCGAGGCATTTGCCCGCACGGCGGTAGAGCGCGACAACCAGGGCGGCACGCCCAAGGCCGAGCGCGATGCCATCCGCCACAGCGGCCTGCTGCGCCTGTCGATTCCGCGCCAGTACGGCGGGCTGGGGGCCAACTGGCACGACACGCTGATTGTGGTGCGCGAACTGGCCAGGGTGGATAGCTCGATTGGCCATGTGTTTGCCTTTCACCACCTGATGCTGGCGTCGATCCGCCTGTTTGCCCAGCCGGAACAATGGCAACCCTGGTATGAGCATACCGCCCGCCATCAGTGGTTTTGGGGCAATGCAATGAACCCGCTGGACACGCGTACCCTGTGCCGGGAGTTTTCCGGCTGGTATGAGTTATCGGGTAAAAAGAGTTTTTGCTCTGGCGCGCTGGATTCAGAAATGCTGCTGGTGTCAGCCATTGGTGAATCCAACCAGAAATTCATCACCGCCGCCGTGCCCACGGCCCGCAGCGGCATTGCCATCATTCAGGATTGGGATAATATCGGCCAGCGGCAAACTGATAGCGGCAGCGTAAACTTTGAACGGGTGCGGATTGAGCACAAGGAAATTCTGGGCGACCCCGGCCCATTGAGCACACCATTTTCCTGTTTGCGCTCGCTGCTGGCCCAGCTGATTCTGACCAATATTTATATTGGCATTGCCGAGGGGGCATTTGCCGAGGCCAAATATTATACCCTGCACGAAGCCCGGCCCTGGTTTTTGTCCGGTTTAAGCCAGATTCAGGATGATCCGTATATCCTGAATCACTATGGTGAATTCTGGATGGGGCTGGAAACAGTGCGCACGCTGGCCAACCGCGCCGCCGAGCAACTGGATGCCGCTTACCAGCAAGGCGAGCGGCTGAGTGAAGCTGAACGCGGCCAGGTGGCCGTGGCAGTGTCGGTGGCCAAAGTGGGCGCCACCCGGGTGGGCCTGGACCTGACCAGCCGGATGTTTGACGTGGCCGGTGCCCGCGCCACCCATGCCGGGCTGCGGCTGGACCGCTACTGGCGCAACCTGCGCACCCACACGCTACACGACCCAATAGACTACAAGATCAGGGAGCTAGGAACATGGGCTTTGATGGAACGCTACCCCACACCGACGTTTTATTCATGAACCACGCAGACAGACGCCCGGCCAGGCCGGCCCACGACCCTGGGCGCGGGGTGATTACCCTGCCCAACCCGCAATCGCTGACTACCTCGATCCGCGCCACGGCCCAGGTGTTTGAAGACCCGCAGTCGGTGGCGCTGCTGGCACGCATCCGCCAGATCGCCCCCAGCGAAGCCAATGTGCTGATCATTGGCGAAACCGGCACCGGCAAGGAGCTGGTGGCACGCCATGTGCACGCGCTCAGTCATCGTCACGGCCAGCCGTTTCTGGCGGTGAATTGCGGTGCGTTTTCAGAAAACCTGGTAGAAAGCGAGCTGTTCGGCCACGAAAAAGGCGCGTTTACCGGCGCGTTCGACGCCAAGCCGGGCTGGTTTGAAGCCGCCAATGGCGGCACGCTGTTTCTGGATGAAATTGGTGACCTGCCGCTGCACATTCAGGTCAAGCTGCTGCGGGTGCTGCAGGAGCGCGAAGTGGTGCGCCTGGGCGCACGCAAGGCCATTCCGATCAATGTGCGCCTGATTGCCGCCACCAACGTCAAACTGGAAGAAGCCGTCGCTGCCGGGCATTTCCGCGAAGACCTGTACTACCGGCTGCGGGTGGCGCTGCTCACCCTGCCGGCCCTGCGCGACCGTCCTGGCGACATCATTCCGCTGGCGCACTATTTTATTGACGAATACCGCCGCCGGCTGGGCTACAGCAAGATCAGCATCCTGCCGGAAGCCGAACAGAAACTGCTGTCGCACGCCTGGCCGGGCAATATCCGCGAGCTGGAAAACATCATTCACCACGCCCTGCTGATCTGCAAGGATAACCTGGTTCGCCAGGAGGACATTCACCTGCCGCTGTCGCTGCCCTTTGCCCAGCGCGCGCTGAGCCGCCTGCCCGATGCGCCGGCCAGCGGGGCCAGTGGCCAGGAGCGCCTGCGCGCCGTGTTGAACGAGCTGTTTGAAGCCCATCACGACCATCTGTTCGAGCTGATCGAAGAAGCGGTAATCCGCTCGGCGTATGACTATTGCCACCACAACCAGGTGCAGGCGGCCCGGATTCTGGGGGTCAGTCGCAATGTGATCCGCTCGCGGTTGATCAAGATCGGGGCCATCAGCGCGCTGAAATAGCCTTTCTGTGTAGCTCTCCTAGCCAGTCACCATGATCTGAATCGACTGACAGGCGATTAGCGTGAAAGAGCCCACCACCAGGACGAGCGTCACCCTGGCCCGAAGGCCATGTAAAAAAACGCCCATGCAGAATCAGGCGCTGGCTGGCGTGATAAAACCAAATTTAGTCAGCGCCTTGATCCA
>Ga0209599_10000285_pt1 | contig 35633 bp, 37 predicted proteins | sample Shrwel_input2_FT_FD_187534 | JGI IMG/M metagenome (GOLD analysis project Ga0209599, IMG submission 187534) | Subsurface microbial communities from deep shales in Ohio, USA - Utica-3 well 1 S input2 FT (SPAdes) (version 2) ...
TTTCTTCTTTAGCCAAAGCCTTACTTGCAAGCTCCATGTTATTTACTGCTGCTCACGCAACAGCTGCTGAGCCTGTTACCGTAAGTGGCAGTGCTGCTTTTACAAGCGATTATTTATTCCGTGGTGTATCTCAAACCTCCAATAATGCAGCTGTACAAGGCGCAATGACCTTTACCCATCAAAGTGGTATGTATTTTTCTTTATGGGGTTCGAGCATTGCCAGTGGTGCTGGTGGTTTAGAGCTAGATACCTTGCTTGGTTATGGTGGTAAAGCAGGCGAAGTCGCTTATGACGTGGGTGTGATGAGCTACAACTATCCTGGTTTAAACGATAATACATCAGGTCAAGTTGATCCAATGGGTAATGCTGTGGATGCTGACTACATGGAAGTTTATGCGTCTATTAGCACAATGGGCGCAAAAGTCGGTTTTAACTACAGCCCAGATTACTACTTAGAATCTGATAAATTCATGTATTTGTATGCTAGTTACGGTACAGAAATTGCCGGTGTAGGTGTATCTGGCAGTATCGGTATCAATAAATTTGACAGTGCTGCGATGATGAACCAAGCGTTGTTTACTACAGGTACTGATGATAGCTATATGGACTACAAACTCGCTGCCTCTAAAGCCATTGGTGGTGTCACTATCGAAGGCGCATATATTGGCTCTGATATTGATGAGATGGATTGTGGCGGTGGTTTATGTGAAGGCCGCTTTGTGCTTACAGCAAGCAAAGGCTTTTGATTTTATAGGGCTTACCTCCTCTTTCCCCTTGGGTAAGCCCTTGTTTTATTGGAGTTAAAACATGAAATTAGTCACTGCAATTATTAAGCCTTTTAAGCTAGATGACGTTCGTGAAAGCTTGTCTGACATTGGCGTACAAGGCATTACTGTGACCGAAGTGAAAGGCTTTGGCCGACAAAAAGGACATACAGAGTTATATCGCGGTGCAGAATACGTGGTTGATTTTTTGCCAAAAGTCAAAATTGAAGTCGCGATTGGTGATGATTTAGTTGACCGCGTAATTGAAGCCATTACCAAGGCGGCTAATACTGGCAAAATTGGTGACGGTAAAATCTTTGTCACCGCACTAGAACAAATTATTCGTATTCGCACAGGCGAAACGGGTGTTGATGCGGTTTAAGCCTAAAACTAGGACTCGCGCAATTTAAAAACTTTATTACGCACCGGTCCTTAATTTTAATCCCTTTTGGTACTCACATGGAGAAACCATCGTGAAGAAGATTCTTCTTGCCCTAAGTTTGAGTGGTGCGCTGTTAAGTGCAGCTCCACTGTATGCAGAAGAAGCGATGACAGCAGCCCCTACCGCTCCTGTTGCCGCCGTCACTGCTGATACAACAGCGGCAGCTCCTGCCGAAGTCGCCGCCCCTGAAGCTGCTCCTGCTGAAGCGGCTGCTCCTGCACCCACCGCCAACAAAGGTGATGATGCCTTTTTGATGATGTGTGCTGCCTTTGTTATTTTGATGTCAATTCCTGGTTTGGCCTTGTTTTACGGCGGTTTAGTTCGTAAAAAGAATATGCTTTCGGTATTGATGCAAGTCTTTACTGTCTTTTCAGTGATTAGTGTCTTATGGATGATTTATGGTTACAGTATTGCCTTTACTGAGGGTAACGCGTTCTTTGGATCATTATCGAAAGTATTCTTAAGCGGTGTGACGGCAGATTCACTGGCGGCAACATGGAATAAGGCAACGCCAATTCACGAAATGATTTATATTGTTTTCCAAGGTGCTTTTGCGGCAATTACCTGCTGTTTAATTGTAGGTGCTTTTGCAGAGCGTGCTAAGTTTGCGGGTATCTTAGCGTTTATGGTCTTGTGGTTTACCTTCTCTTATTTACCAATGGCACACATGGTATGGTACTGGGCAGGCCCAGATGCTTACACTGATGCGGCAGCAGCCGAAGCAGCAGCAGCAACAGCAGGCTGGTTGTTCCAAAAAGGTGCTTTAGACTTCGCAGGCGGTACAGTGGTTCATATCAATGCTGCCATTGCAGGTTTGATAGGTGCTTATGTGATTGGCAAACGTATTGGTTACGGTAAAGAAGCCATGTTGCCACACAATATGGTCATGACTATGATTGGTTCTGCTTTATTGTGGTTCGGCTGGTTTGGCTTTAATGCGGGTTCTGCTTTAGAAGCTAACGGCATTGCAGGTTTGGCGTTCTTAAATACATGGTTGGCAACGTCTGCGGCTGCGGTATCTTGGATGTTGACTGAGTGGATTTTCAAAAGCAAACCATCCATGTTGGGTGCAGCTTCGGGTGCAGTCGGTGGTTTGGTTGCCATTACCCCTGCTTGTGGTTTTGTAGGTGCAAGTGGTGCGTTAGCGATTGGCTTAATTGCAGGTGTCGCCTGTTTATGGGGTGTGCATAGCCTCAAAAAATTATTGGGCGCAGATGACGCTTTAGATGTGTTTGGTGTGCATGGTGTGGGTGGTATTGTAGGCGCATTGTTGACTGGTGTATTTGCTGCGCCAGCATTGGGTGGTACAGGCGTGTGGGATTATGTTGCCAACGGTGTAGCTGCTAACTATGACATTTTGGCACAAGTAAAAATTCAAGCGATTGGGGTAGTAGTTACTATCGTTTGGTCAAGTGTTGTCGCTTTCATTGCTTACAAGTTAGTTGATATTGTTATCGGCTTACGTGTTAGTGAAGAAGAGGAGCGTATTGGTTTAGACGTTACCTCTCATGGTGAGCGTGCTTATAACGACTAATACTTGCTAATCTAAAAACGGAGGCTAAAGCCTCCGTTTTTTGTTTATAATAAACAAGGAGACTTATTAGGACAAAAAGGCGATGGTCAAATTTAGTAGTGCAATCTTGTTTGTGTTGTTATCTAGCACGTCTTATGCCGAAATATATAAATGGACTGATGCTAATGGCAACACACAATTTAGTGATGAGCCACCTAAACAAGGGCGTTTTGACACCCTAAGTATTCCTACTACACCCAGCATCAGTACCTCTGCCCCTTCTAACAACACCGACAAAGCCGCTAAGCTACGCCAACAAAAGTTAATTGATAGTTTTGAACAAGAACGCCAAGCTAAAGAAAAAATCCAAAAAGAGTTAGCTCAAAAAAAAGAAAAACTTAATCAAACGTGCATTCAAGCAAAAGAGTATTTAAGAAAACTCAAAGTCGGCGGAATTTATACTTTGGATGCACAAGGTAATAAAGTGTATAAACCCGAATCCGAACGCGCTCAAGCCGTTGAACGCGTTCAAAACTCCATTAAGCAACATTGTCGTTAAGCTACATGCTAATTCACCAAAACGCCTTACTTCCTTTGGCCTCTCACCAAGAGTCAACTTGGATTAGCCAGAAAATACAATCATTACCCATGAGAAGTATTGAAAAAGGTCAACGTCTCTATACCGAAGGCCAGCTTTTTGATACGGTTTATATCACTCTGTCTGGCCTGTATCGCAGCTTTTATATTTTTGAAAATCAAGAGGTTAATTTACGCTTTTTAGCAGGTTATAGTTTATTGTGTCCTTTGTCATCATTGGCAAGTTTATTGTATGGCGGTGACAAACAAAAATCTCTTGAGTCGATTGAATGTGTTGGTACAGGCCAAGTTTTATGTTTGTCAGTGAAAGACTTTATTCCTCATCCTAAACAAACGGATTACGCCACTCATCTTAAGGTTTTTAATACCATTGTTTTTGAACATTATTTGTCGCTAGAGCGACGTTTAAGAATGATTCAACTCAAACGTGCCAAACAGCGTTATGATTATTTTTGCCAAGTGATGCCAGCAGAGATTGTGCAAGGTATGCCTAACTTTCATATTGCCTCTTATTTGGGCATCACGCCCGAAGCCTTATCAAGAATAAAATCGAAAAATTGATTTTTATCAATGTCAGTCCATGATTAAGCTTATACCGTATTAGCTAGCACTATTACGGAGTAATAACCATGAACACTACACTATATGCGCCAATGCTGAGTCTGATGTTGTTAACGATGGTCGTTTGGTTTTGGCTCTATGTCAAACGTATTGGTTATATGCAAGCCCATAAAATTGAGCCACAAAGTTTATTTAGCCGTGTACGTTTATTAGAGATTTTGCCTGACGCTATTCAAGCACCTGCCAATAATCTTAATAACCTCCTCGAATTACCAATTATTTTTTATGCCTTGTGTTTGATGAACAGCCAACAGGCTAATGTTAGCCATACCTTGGTGGTTTTAGCATGGGCTTATGTGGCGTTACGAGTGATACATAGCCTGATTCATTGTACTTACAACAAAGTCATGCATCGTTTTGCTGTGTATTCTTCTTCTAGTTTGGTGTTGTGGGCAATGTTGGTGTTAACGATTTTTAGATTTGTTTAGTAGGAGTTAAAATGATGCAATATGTTTTGATTATTCATGAAGTAGAGTCATATCCTGCATGGAAAGAAATTTTTGATAAAGCGGCTAAACTACGCAAAGATGCAGGAGAAATGAGTTATCAACTACTAAGGTATGATACAGATGCCAATCAAATTGTGCATTTTTCACAGTGGTCTTCTTTAGAAAATGCTCGTCACTTTTTTGAGTCGCCTGCCTTAGTTGAAATTCGCAAACAAGCAGGTGTTAAAGCACCCAACTTTATTTATTTAGAGCAAATTGAAGAAGGATTTTTATAAGCAATTGTTTGTTAAAACTCTAATTCGCATCATTAGACGAATTAAACTAACTAGGTGTGAGCATGAAAATCTTTGAGACGATTACACTATTACTGGTTGGCTTAATAAATTTTTTACCACTGTTAGGTATATTGGGTGTAAAGCAACTCAAGAAGTTATATGGAATAGACTTGGAAGATACGAATATTGTTTTATTAATGCGTCATAGAGCCGTATTATTTGGCATTATTGGTGGATTTATTATTTATAGTGTGTTCTTTCCAACGTTTCTCTCTGTTGCATATATTTTTGGAGCAGTGAGCATGGGAACATTTGTCTTACTTGCTTTACCCATAAAAAATCACACTAAACAAATCAGAAAAGTCTTTTACATTGATATTATTGCCATCATCATGCTTTTGCTGGCATGGCTAGGAGCTAACTTCCCCCTTTCTTAGTCACAATAATCGGGTGAAGTTAGCAACTTCATCAAGCCTCTGCTTTTTTAGGCAACACCTTGCTTACACCCATCATAACTATCACTGCGGCTAAACCAGCAACTATACCAACCAGCATTTCGCCAACAATACCCACGACAGCATGTAATAAGCTGCCGACAACAGCGATATGTTGTACTGCCTGTGCGCCATGTTCAATCGCATGATGTACCATAGGTAAGCCGTGTACCAAAATACTACCACCGACCATAAACATCGCAGCAGTGCCAGCAACCGATAAAAACTTCATTAATTTAGGGGCTAATGCCAATAAAAAACGGCCAAATTGTTGTTTTGCTATATTAGCTTGTTGAGTGAGATGTAAGCCTACATCATCTAAACGAACAATACCCGCTACTAAACCATACACGCCAACGGTCATTAACAAAGCAATACCAACCAGCACTAAAACTTGATTAACAAAAGAAGCGGCAGCAACAGTGCCTAAAGTAATCACAATAATTTCGGCGGACAAAATAAAGTCAGTACGAATGGCGCCTGTCACTTTTTCTTTTTCAAACGCTAAAATATCCACTTCGGGATTATTCACTGCTTGCACTAATTGTTGATGATGTTGCTTATCTTCATCATGGCTATGCAAAAAAGGATGAATCAGTTTTTCTACCCCTTCAAAACACAAAAACAATCCGCCCAACATCAATAACGGCATAATTGCCCAACTTGCAAAAGCACTAATTAATAACGCAGTCGGGACTAAAATCGCCTTATTTTTGAGTGAACCTTTAGCCACTGCCCACACCACAGGCAATTCTCTATCAGCTTTTACCCCTGCCACTTGTTGCGCGTTTAAGGCTAAATCGTCCCCCAAAACGCCCGAAGTTTTTTTGGCCGCGATTTTGGTCATTGCGGCAACATCATCTAATAAAGTGGCAATATCATCTATCAATGCCAACAGGCTACTACCCGCCATGAGTCTTTTTCCTAAAAATAAATCTAAACCTTAAACCACTGTTTACCACGAATGGGCATCACAATCGGTTCAACACCTGCCTCACGAATTTCTTCAATAAAACCTGCTAAATCCACACTGGGAATATAATCAGGCTCGTCTTCATAAGGGGTAAACATCGTATCCCAATGACAGGGAATAATCCATTTAGGCTTTAATAATGTCACCACGTCTTTGACATAATGGGGGCGATATTTACGACCTATAGCACATAAACACACCACATCGGCTTTAATGCCGTGTAATTCTTGGTTAATAAAATCTGCCGAATCAATATGCACGATTTTGAGTTTACCTGTATCAACTAACCAATTTAAAACCAAACCATGTTTTAAATCGAGTAATTTAGGTGGCCACACGGGAGGTGATAAAATATCGCCTGCAATTGGAATACGGCCAAAAATGGCTTTACCATGAATAGAGGGCAAACCGCGTACTGTCCATGTGCCACAAGCAATGTCTTCACGGCCTTCGGTTTCGACTAACTGCGACTCAGGCAAACCTGCGGCACGACCGACCATACACGTTGCTTTAGAGCCAATTAAACGCGCACCTGTTTGTTTGCACAAATCAGGCGCATCCAAAATATGGTCATAATGGGCGTGACCAATCAGTACCTCATCGGCATGAGGAATATACTTTTTGAGTAAATCGGTGTTGGTATGTAATGGCCTTAATAATTCGGTCAGTCCAATACGGCTTAAATACGGGTCTAAGACAACAGTACGCTCAGCCGTTTTTAGTACAAAACCTGCCGTGCCTAAATAACTCAATTCAACGGCTTGCGCGTCTTGTGGTAATGGTGCGCTGTAAATACTCGCTTGAGGTTTGAGCTTTAATAAATGACGTACCGTTTTAGCCAATAATTGTTTTATCATAACCGTCTTCAATCCGCGTAAAAACTGGCCTAAACATAGACCATTGAACAGGTGAATACAAGTGACGCAAAAAACAACCGTACTTGGTTTTGTGGGTATGGGCTTAATGGGCAGTCGTATGACCACTCGTTTATTAGCCGCAGGTTATCAGGTTTGGGTATGGAATCGTTCAGCCAATAAATGTTTGCCTTTAGTGATACAAGGCGCAAAACTAGCCGCTACCCTAGCGGATTTAGCGCGTGAGTGTGACGTGATTATGCTCTGTTTGTCAGATACAGCCGCCGTTGAATCGGTGGTTTTTGGTGAGCAAGGTTTGGCTGAGTATGTACAAAATGAACAGTTAATTGTCGATTTTTCGAGTATTACGCCCGATGCTACCCGTGATTTTGCCGCACGTCTGCAAGCAAAAGAGGTTTATTGGCTTGATTCACCCGTCTCTGGTGGGGTGATGGGAGCAGAAAACGGCACGCTTATTTTAATGGCTGGCGGTGAAGTGCAACACATTGAACGGTTTAAACCAATAGCCGAACATTTAGGCCAAAAGCTAACCCACATGGGCGAAGTAGGGGCTGGCCAAATTACCAAAATCTGTAATCAAATGATTGTCGCCAGTAATGCGGTATTGATTGCCGAAACCGTGGCTTTAGCCGCTAAAGCAGGGGTCGATGCGACACAATTAGCCGTCGCTCTTGCAGGTGGTTTTGCAGACTCTTTACCTTTACAAATTTTAGCCCCACGCATGGCAACCAACACATTTGAGCCTGTGCAATGGAAAGTACAAACGCTGTTAAAAGACTTAGATAATGCGGTGGCGTTGGCTAAAGAAAATACCAGTAGTACACCTATTTCAGCGTTAGCGGCGCAGTTATTACGCTTACACGCAGCACAGGGGGCGAGTTTGGATGATTTAAGTTCGGTGGTGAAAATATTTAGGGACTTTTAGAGATAGATTAAGGATTGACGCTAAAAACCAATCCTTAATGAGCAGCAAATTAATTAATTAAACCATCCGCTTTTAATTTAAAGACCAGTGTTTTATAGGTGTTTTCATCTACTTCCTGCCCCATTTTAATCGCATTACCCTTGACAGGCATCACAAAAATCATAGGTAACCACTGCACCATCGTCATCGAATCTTGTAGGTCATAACTTTTACTAATCTCCCCACGCTTGGCCTGGGCAGTGATATGCACTTTTGCTGTAACCCATGAAGGAATTGTATATAAGCTTAAGCCAGTAATAATTGCTGGAAACATTGCGGCGGCATTATTTTCATTAATATTAACGCCATCAATAACAACATCCGCTTCTTTAGAACTCTCTACAACTTCACAACATCCTGATTGATTAATGGCCTGATCAAACATTTTTTTATTAATAGCTGCGGCCGCCACTTTGACATTGTCATTCATTAATGCGGAATTACTTTGCAATATCCAACGACTATAAATTTTTGTTTTTACCGTAGCATTACTTTGTAAATCTGTGGCACTGACTATAGGTAAATTATTTGCCTTAAACCCTGCGCAACCCGAAGTGATGACAATTGCAGTCACTAAAGCAGCCGACAACAAACCATGACGCATGTTATATCCTCTCAATATTCACCATAAGATTAAGTTAGCAAAGGAATATAACACGGTTTAATAGAAAAAAGGCTTGGTTGCCCAAGCCTTTTTCTATTATTGCTAATTAAGCCTTCGCTTCTTTTTTAGCTTTATGCCAACTTAACCACATGGTAATGCTTAAAATTGTCACAATCACACCCAAAGATATTAAAGCAGGTATCTTAAATACTTCCAGCAGTAACATTTTTGTACCAATAAACACCAGTACAATCGCTAAACCATAATTTAACAAGCTAAATTTATCAGCAACTCCAGCCAACATAAAATACATCGCACGTAAGCCCAAAATCGCATAAATATTAGAAGTTAAAACAATAAACGGGTCACTGGTAATCGCAAAAATCGCAGGAATACTATCCACTGCAAAAATCACATCACTCAATTCGACAAAAATTAACACCAAAAATAAGGGCGTTGCAACACGTTTGCCATTTTCCCAAGTAAAAAACTTTTCACCATCATAGTCTTTAGACAAAGGAATATGACGTTTTAGCCAATTTAACAATTTGTTATCTTCTAACGAAGCATCATCATCTGCACCTTGCCACATTTTAATACCCATTAGTATCAAAAACGCGCCAAAGACATACATTAACCAATGAAACTCAGTTAACAACCAACCACCGACAAAAATCATTATTGCGCGTAAAATAATTGCACCCAAGATGCCATACAACAAGACGCGCCGTTGTAAATGAATTGGTAAAGCGAAGTAGCTAAAAATCATTAAAAACACAAACACATTATCAACAGCTAAAGATTTTTCGACTAAATAACCTGTAAAGTATTCAGCCGCTTTTTCAGCAGCAACTGCATTGCCCAAATTATTAGCGGTTTCCCACCACAATAAACCACCAAACGCTAAAGCTAAACTAAACCACACTAAAGACCAAATAGCCGCACTTTTAAAGCTTACAGTTTGCTGGCTATTTTTATTTAAGCCATAAAAGTCGATGGCTAAAGCAACAAAGACGCTGATTGCAAAAGCAGTCCATAGTAGGGGACTTGCAAGGGATTCCATAATTTCACCTCAAGTTTCGTAGAGAAATTAAGGTCATCTGTGTTGCGCTGTAGGCAGAATGCTGACAATACAAAACCGATGACCAAAAAATTGGCCACCATAGTCTTGCTTGCCATTGATAACGTAAAACGTCATTAAGGACTAAACGTACCGATTGCTATTCAAGGCTAAGATATGCTTAGCAAGCAATGTGCTGACGATACGCTTACGAGAAGCTACTCCCTATGGGGATTGCCTTTATTTATACCAAATAAAACAAAAAAATAAAGCTCAACAAACACAAATAAAAGATATTGTTTACAAACATCACACAATAAAAAGGGCGACTCACAAGTCGCCCTCAGACATCAGCTACAAAAATAATTAGGTAGCAGGTGTTTCGTCAGTGCTAGGTGTAGCAGCAGGAGTTTCTACGGGGGTTGGTGCTTTTTTGGCAGGAGCTTTACGGGTCACAGTACGTTTGACAGGAGCAGCTTCGGTTGTGGCTGCTGCTGTTGCTGCCGTAGTTTTACGAGTGACAGTGCGTTTGACAGGTGCAGTGACTTTGTCAACGGCAGCAGCTGTTTCTTCAGCAACATGAACCGCTTCTTTTTTTACTTCTTCAGCAACATGAATGGCTTCTTTTTTCACTTCTTGAGCAAAATTAGCGGCTTCTTCAGCGACATGAGTTGCCTCTTTTTTCACTTCTTCAACTAAAGCTGTAGCGGCTTCTTTGCCCTTGGCAAATTTTTCTTGAACATAAGAGCGTAATTCGCTGGATTGGAAAATGCTTTTAGCTTTTTCGTAATCTTTTTTAGCGGCTTCTAAAGCAGCTTCGGCATGAGCTTGGGCTTCTTCTAACAATTTTTTAGCATCGCTATCACCCGTTTTAATTACTTGGGCTAATTTTGCTAAAATTTCTTTGTAGCTAGCTTCGGCCTTTTCGACTAATTTGCGTGCCGACTCAATGTATTTTTCGGCTTCTTTTTGGGCTTTCTTGGCTAATTTTTGCACTTGTGCGCTAGTATCAGCAACAAATTGTTCGGCTTTTGCGGTTTTTTTCTTACTGGACATGGTGGTTCTCCAAAGGCTTTAAATACAGGACTAACACATAATACATAAATGAAGTACCAGTTGCGTTAGCCTTAAAATCATCACTTAGCAACTTAACGCAAGATGACGAATAAAACAGCATATATTGTCTAACAAAAATACAATTTTATAAAAATGATGCGTATTTATATGTTAGGCAGTGGTGTATGTTTAATATCATAGCACTGATTATAACGATGATTAAATTAGTTACCGATTTTCAACAGCCTAAGACTAGCTAAATCACAAGGCTAATCGTATGCTTGGCAGCGTTGGCACTAAGGCGTAAATTTGTGTTACGTGCCTGCTAAAGAATTTAATATGCCTGTTTTTTAATAAGAAAAAACAACTGAGTTTGGAGAATATATGAAGCGTTTATTATTAGTTGCTGCACTAGCTGCCACACAAACTGTTTTTGCTGATACAAACAATGTATTTGCGAATGAAGATGCCAAAGTTGCTTATAGCTTAGGGTTTATTTTTGGTAAAAATAATGCCGCCGCGATTGAGAGTTTAGATATCGAAAAGTTTGTGGCAGGTTTTAAAGATGGTTATGGCAACAAACAAGGTTTATTGTCTGAAGATGAAATTAAAAAGACTTTAACGGATTATAAAGAACGCCGTATGGCCGAAGCTCAAGCAGATTTTCAAAAACAAGCACTTGAAAATAAAAGTCGTGGCGAACAGTTTTTAGCTGAAAATGGTAAAAAAGCTACCGTAGCTACCACCACATCAGGTTTACAGTATGAAGTATTAACACAGGGTACAGGTGTGCAGCCTGTAGCCAGTGATACGGTAGAAGTGCATTATGAAGGTAAACTGACTGACGGTACGGTGTTTGATAGTTCCATAGCACGTGGTCAACCAGCTTCTTTTAAACTTGACCAAGTGATTGTTGGTTGGACGGAAGGCTTGCAGCTAATGAAAGAGGGAAGCAAGTTTCGTTTTGTCATTCCTTCTGCCTTAGCCTATGGCGAAATTGGTGCGGGTACAATTCCACCTAATGCTGTGTTGGTATTTGAGGTTGAATTACTTAAAGTCACCAAAGATGTTGCTGCTAAACCAGAAAAAAAGTCTAAAAAGAAATAGTTTTTTAAGTACAGGACTTATGCATTGCACTGCAATTAGCGCGTTTTGTGAACATCAAACCGTTGAAAACGGTTGAAATGTGAACAAATAAGCGATAACCGCGTAAGTCCTAAAGTAGTTACTCGTGTATTTCTTATACACGAGTTGTTGCGGGTGTAGTTTAATGGTAGAACGGGAGCTTCCCAAGCTTTCGGCGTGAGTTCGATTCTCATCACCCGCTCCATCTCCACATTGGTATCTGATTTTTAGTGTGTATCACCACTTCTTCGACCGCAATGGCGACATTTATGTGTAAACCATTGAGGGTCTTCTTTGCCTACAAACACATTACGACAGATAGGGCAACGTAAGTATTTAATTGCTATCATTAAAATCGTAGAAATACTTCCTAATCCAATAAACAAGTCGCCCAAAATCATGCCTACAGTAGTACTAAGGTGGTAAATTTTAAGAATTGCACCAATAAAAGTAGCAGCAATCATAGCTGTAGTCGCCAAACACATTTGGCAGATGATTTGAATAAAACGAATTTGGCGAATTGTCTTCAATGGGTAGTCCAAGTAATATAATTAGAATAGCGTTATGAGGTTAATAGGCGGTTGTTTTTTGATGCGACTGACTAAAAAAGTGGTCAAATCTGATTAAAATGCCTATTGGTTCACATTATGTGGCAAGTATAATCGTTAGGCAGGATAAGTAAAATTATCTAAGATAAGCTGTTATAAATCTCCGATAATCATAACTAAATAGCTTAGTTTTTTAATGTATGATGTTTTTCTTGCATTGATATATAAAGAAATAGACTTATGTTATTGGTCAAAAAATGGTTACAACTTATCGCGTTAATACACATTATTGGTGGTTTAATGTTGCCAGTCGTGGTGCAGCTTGAGTTCGTGCAGCCTTATTTTAAATTGATGGCTGAAGTGTTTGCTTTGCCAGCACAGCAAGATTTAATGTTTTTACAATTTATGGTCGGTATTTTTGGACCAACCATTGCCAGTTGGGGGCTGTTATTTTGGGCAGTAGTGACCCATTCATTTAGCCAGCCATCTAAAGGTGCATGGTGGTTGATGATTGCAGCAAGTATCGTGTGGGCGGTGTATGACAGTATTTATTCGAGTTGGTTTGGGTTATGGATTAATGCGCTTATTAATGCAGTGGTTTTTGTGAGTATCGTGTTACCCTTGTGGTGGGTGCGTAAAGAGTTTGATTAAGAAAGATACTCTCCTTGTGGCAAAGGAGAGTTGAAGTCAATAAGCATAAAGTTTATATAATGTCGCTATCTCTCACCCTAGCTAGGGAGAAGTTTAAGGCGTTGGCGTATGGCTTGCTCAATGCCGTTAGCATCTAAACCACAACTTTTGAGCATTTCGCTGTGAGTGGCGTGTTCGATAAACGCATCAGCAATACCTAAATTAAGTACAGATTTAACCACGTTGTGTGCTAAAACAACTTCATTAACGGCACTACCTGCGCCGCCCATGATGGCGTGTTCTTCTACCGTTACCAATAGGTCGTGTTCAACTGCCAACTGTTTAATTAAGTCTATATCAAGCGGTTTAATAAAGCGCATATTAACCACAGTCGCATTTAGCTGTTCGCCTACTTTAAGACTCGGTGTCACCATACTCCCAAAAGCCAAAATAGCCACTTTTGCGCCATGACGTAAAATTTTACCTTTGCCAATAGGTAGAGCTTTCATGGTTTTATCAATACTCACGCCCGTACCTGTACCGCGTGGATAACGTACTGCCGCACAACCTTGATGTTGATAGGCTGTATAAAGCATTTGCCGACATTCGTTTTCGTCAGCAGGAGCGCAAAGCACAATATTGGGAATGGTACGCATATAAGCATAATCGTATGCGCCTGCGTGAGTTGGCCCATCTTCGCCCACTAAACCCGCACGGTCGATACCAAAAGTCACATCCAAATTTTGTAAAGCCACATCATGGACTAATTGGTCATAACCGCGTTGCAAAAAAGTCGAATAAATAGCAACCACAGGTTTTAGACCTTCACACGCCAACCCTGCGGCTAAAGTCACGGCATGTTGTTCGGCAATAGCGACATCATGAAAACGTTGTGGATACTGTTTGGCAAATTTAACCATGCCTGAACCTTCACACATGGCAGGGGTAATGCCAATTAAGCGTTCATCTTGTGCTGCCATATCACATAACCATTCGCCAAAAACATCGGCATATTTAGGTTTTTTAATGGTCGGGGCTAGGGGTTGTTGGCGTTCACTGATGGGTTCGATTTTGGTAATGGCATGATAACCAATCGGGTCGGCTTCGGCAGGGGCAAAACCTTTACCTTTGGTGGTGTAAATATGTAACAGTTGCGGCCCTTTAGCTTGGCGCAAATTACGCAAAACATGTACTAATTCAATCACATCATGGCCATCAAGCGGGCCAATGGTGTTAAAGCCAATTGCTTCAAATAAAGTCCCTGTTGCAATAGCAAGATGTTTAACACTTTCTTCAGTACGGCGTGCAAATTTCCATGCGCTAGGCATAGTGGCTAAGACTTTTTTGCCTTCTTCACGCAACGCCATATAGTTTTTACTGGCCCAAATTCGTGCTAAATAATTTGATAAACCACCTACATTATGCGAAATTGACATTTGATTGTCATTTAAAATGACTAGCATATCGGCTTTGTTATGGGCGGCATCATTTAAGGCTTCAAACGCCATACCTGCGGTCATTGCTCCATCACCAATCACGGCCACCACTTTACGGCCTGAGTTTTGCTGACGGGCGGCCAAAGACATCCCTAAGGCGGCAGAAATAGAAGTCGAGGAGTGACCAACACCAAAGGTGTCATATTCCGATTCGGCACGATTAGGAAAAGCGGCTAATCCTTCTTTTTGACGCATGGTGAGCATTTGCTCTTTGCGACCAGTTAAAATTTTATGTGGATAGGCTTGATGACCTACATCCCATACCACACGGTCAAAAGGTGTTTCATAGACATAATGTAGGGCTATGGTGAGTTCAATGACCCCTAAGCCTGCCCCAAAATGTCCACCTGTTTGACTTGTACACCACAATAAATAAGCGCGTAATTCATCCGCTAAACGCGGCAAGCTATGCAAAGGGAGCTTACGCACGTCACTGGGATAGGGTACAGAGTCCAATAATGGCGTATTGGGACGATTTAGGGGAATTTCATAAAACATCATAGCTTGATAATCAAAAATGAAAACTGGGTTAATTATAGCGTCTTAGATTTAAGACGGTATTGTTTATTGCTGTACCAGATATCTGTCTCAGTGGTCTCTAGCGACTAAAAAGTCGGCTAACCACACTAAGGCATTGGCTTTACAGCCCAAAGGGTTAATTGCAGCAATCGCTTCATCATGTAATTGTGTTGCTAAGTCTTGTGCCGCTGTTAAACCTAATAAAGCAGGATAGGTTGCTTTGTCATGTTCGGCATCAGCACCCGCTTGTTTGCCTAGTTTTTGAGTGTCACCAATGACATCTAATACATCATCATGCACTTGAAAGGCTAATCCTAATTTATTGGCATAGATTTCTAAAGCGTTTAAAGTGGCTGAGTCGCTACAGCCTGCGGCAATCGCACCCATTAACACACTGGCACGAATTAACGCACCCGTTTTGTGTCGATGAATTTGTTCTAATTGGGCAATGCTTAAATCTTTGCCTTCACCTGCCAAATCAAGAGCTTGACCAACCGCCATATTGGTACTGGCAATTGCCAAGAGCTGCATTTGTTGACTTTTTAATGCGCTATCTAAATCGCTATAACTTAATGCAACAAAGGCAAGGGCTTGTAAGGTGTCACCCGCTAATAGAGCGGTTGCTTCATCAAAAGCTTTATGACAAGTAGGCATTCCACGCCGTAAATCATCATCATCCATACAGGGTAAATCGTCATGTACCAAAGAATAACAATGCACTAGCTCAACAGCCGCCGCTGCCGAATCGGCTGCCGTTAAATTACCACCACAGGCTAAACAAGCGGCATAAGCTAGGGCAGGGCGTACCCGTTTACCACCATTTAATACGGCATAATTCATAGCAGCAGATAAATGACTGGCTAAGTTATTTTGTTGTTGTAAAAAGCTTTCTAACCACGGATGAATGCGTTGTTGGCAATCTTGTAAAAAATTGGTGCTGGAATGACTTGCCATATAAATACCTAAAGCAATGAACGATAACCGTGTAAGTACTAAAAGTGTAAAGCATTAGACGAATGCTGAGTGAGGACAATGTGAAAAAAAGATGATAGTTGTGTGGATATGCAAATAGTATTTTTTGCTACTCATTCAGCCTAATAAGTTAGCTAAATGAGTAGATGCAAAACGTTTTATAGTTAGTTAGACAAAAAAGGTACAACTCGCTGTTGCTTAATTTGAGCGACTAACTCCAATGATGCGGGAAATGTTAAATGGCCATAATCAAACTGATAAGGAGCGCCATCTTGCGTCATATAACGACATTTTTGTTCAGGACAGATTAAATTGTACAGAGAAACGTAAGGTATTCCCTGTTTTTGAGCTAGGTTATAAGCTTGAGCATCTAAATCTTTTTTAGAATGATCAAAAAAAGCTTCTATATGGGAGTTGTCATTGAGCATGAGACTACGTGCTAGCAACAAAGGCATCACGCCGTGGTATTCAACCGTAGGGCCAAATAGCGCAATATTTTTGACATATTTGCGCGTGTAACTCACAGAGTCATTAAGTTGATCTAGAGTAGTCTGATGCCAACGTCCCATAAAAATAACACCATCTAATTTTTTTGAGGGGATGATAGTGTTAAACGCATAGTTCATCAGTTTACGACATTCATCATAGCCGCGACCATTTAGAAGCGGCAAACATCCACCAGCCGTTACCTGTAAGAAATTGACTTCTGGATATGTGGTTTCCATCGCTCGCCATAAATGTGCAGCATGACTATCACCAATAATCAGATAATTTTTACGGTCTGGGGCAATATTAAAACAGATTGATTTATCAATCTCGTCAAATGCAGCAATGCCTCGTCCTTCGCCTCTACCAATCATGCATTGTTTACGGCGAAACTGATAATTATTCTCTTTAGTCGATTTATATTCAGTAAAAGCCGTAATTTTTAGAATGTCAGGGGTATATCGACTAGAATTACTGATATTAAAAGTGACTAGACCTGCTCCTGATGTGAGCATTACCATAGCAAAGCCAGCGATTAAAATACTTTTAGTATTATATGACCTTAAACCATCACGAGTAGGAATCTCTATTAAGTAGCGCGAGGCAATTGCTAATCCCAAAGACACACTAATTACAAACAGCGGTATATATTTGTTATCTGGATGAAAATACATGCCTGAATAGACGATAACTGGCCAATGCCATAGATATAAACAATATGAAATTAGACCGACATATACTATGGGTCGCCAAGAAAAAAGTTTAAATAATGTAGAGCGATGACAGAATGCGATTAATAATCCTGCACCAATACAAGGATATAATGCGTTCCATGCAGGAAATATACTGGCAGGTGACAAATATATTAAGCCAAAAATGATTAAGCTAAAGCCTATCCATGCCATAACATTAGCTTGTTTATCGGTGGTTTTAGCTTGAACTCTATCCCAACTCACAGCTAACCAAGAGCCAATCATGAGTTCCCAAGCGCGAGTAGGCAAGGTATAAAAAACCATACTCACCATTGATGAGTAATTAATTAAAAAAGCACTTAGTAAAAAAGATAAAATTGCTGCTACCAATATGATTTGGTCAACACGAAACTTGCGTATTTTTACCAAAAAAATTAATACTAACGGAAAAAATAGATAAAATTGTTCCTCTACAGCTAATGACCACGTATGTAATAACGGTTTTAATTCAGCAGGGCCTTCAAAATAGCCTGCTTGAGATAAAAAGAATAAATTAGAAGCAAATAATGAGGCACTGGTAACACTTGTCCCTAATTCTTTAAATTCACTAGGAAACAACATAAAATATCCGACAGCTATTGTAGTAAGCATTACCACAACTAATGCAGGTAAAATTCTTAATATACGACGTTTATAAAAGACAGCAAAACTAAAATTTCCTGAGGATATTTCATCAGAGATAATTTTAGTAATTAAAAATCCAGATATTACAAAGAATATATCAACACCTATAAAACCACCTAAAAAGCCTGGTATTTTGGCGTGGAATGCTAAAACGGGTAATATCGCTAGTGCGCGGAGTCCATCTATATCACTACGGTACTTCATTGTTTAAAAGTCTCACTAAAAAGCTCAGGCGAGTAGATTGAGTAGAAAATTTACTTAATTCACAATATTACCAGTTTGTATTTACGGCTATCTTTAATTTATTACTCACGCATGATACTGCAATTAGGGCGTTTTATGAACAGATAGGGGGTGAATACACTTAAAGAGTAAGTAAATGAGTGACAGGTACTAAATTTTGCGAATGCTAGCATGAAAACTTTGTTGACGACACCCTAGCTTTTTTTAATCATTTTTGGTACCACGCCACGCAAGATAATAGCCATTGCCAACAACACACTCACTTGTACAGGTGCAAAAGGTTGGTCGTAACTTAAAGCGAGGGCAAAAGCCAGCAAATAACCGACAACGCCAAAAATGGCACTGCCAATTAATGCCATGCGCCAAGTTTGACACCATGCAAAAACAGCCCATGCGGGTAATACCACCAGTGCAAAACTTGCCATTAGCCCTAAAGAGGCACTGGCAAATGCCAACAACAAGGCGGTGAGTAGGTCAAAACTACCATGCCAACGCCAAGCCGATAGTTGATTGGCTTGTTCATAGCCTGCAAAAAAGCGAGCGCGTAATAAGCGTTGTGACCACCACGGTAAACAGACTAAAAAGGGGATAGCAACCAAAAGCATGGCGAGTAATTGTTCTTTGCCAACCAAAAAAATTTGACCATCACTTAAAGCATGAGCCAATGATTCGCCTAAAGCACTGTTAGCCGCGACTAAGTATAATGTTGCCCATCCGACTAACATCAGTAAGGCATAACCTAAATTGCCTTGTTGTGCGCTGAGTTGTTTGGCAATCACTGCAACGATGGCACCCAAACCACCACTCGCTAATAAGGACATTTCAACCGCTGCACCGAGTAATTGCACGGCGGCGGTAATATGTGCCACACCTAATGCCGCCAACCACTCTTCGCGCGCATGTAACAAACAGCCTAATAACGGCAACAATAGACTGGCACATAAGCCAACCAGTAGTGGTACTTGAAATAAAGGGTCAAAAATAAGCTGCATATTAAAAATCTGGCTGATGTAATGCCGTTAAGTCGAGTTGTTGAGTGGTTGCTGCTTGGACAAAGTCTTTATCGTGACTGATTAAAATAATGCCTTGTTCGTGCCGCCGATGACTCAATAAGGTTAATAGCAGGCTAACTCCTGTTGGGTCAAGATTATTGGTGGGCTCGTCTAATAAGATAAGTTGGCTGCTTGAGGCCAAACACGCCCAAATACTCAATAGTTGAAATTGTCCACCTGATAAGCTGTCAACACGTTTGCTGCATAACGCGGCTAAACGTTCGGGCATACTTTGAGTATCTGCTTGCATCAGTCGTAAATATTCATAACCCGACAAAGGAAAATTAAACAAACGCACAGGATGTTGTTTTTGTATACTGACTTTTATACCTGTTGCCTTGTGCCATGTACCTGCAAAACATTGAGCTTCGCCACAGAACATTTTAAATAATGTACTTTTGCCACAGCCATTACTGCCCAATAACCCCAGCACTTGGCCTGCTTCTAAGTGAAACGAAACATGCGTTAAGATAGGCTTGTGATAGCCTACAGCAACATCATTTAAGGAAAGTAAGGGCATAACCTGTCGTTCTTATTTATTTGCCGCGTTAAGCCATTGTTCAATCAACATAAAATAGGCCTGCTGGTTATCATTATTAGCAGGTTCTAAGGCTAATGCAATGTGTGACCAGCTTAATTGTTGTGCTAGCTGAGCAATACCCGCATGACCTTGATAAATGGTATGTAAAATGACACCCTTTTTGCCTTTGTATTGTTTAACTAAGCCTAAAAGATGACTGGCACTGGGCGGAATACCAGCTAAGGGTTCAATATAGCCAAGCAATGGTATGTTAAAACGCGCTAGCAAGTAGGTGGCATCTTTGTGATAGAGCAATACTCCTGCGCTGTTGGCCGCTAATTTTTGCCATTGAGGCATTTTGGCATGAACGTCCGCTTTAAATTGTTGGGCATTTTGGCGATAACGTGAGGCGTTTTTAGGGTCTAATTTGGCCAAACGCTCTGCCAATGCCAGTGCAACATCGGCCATTCTAATAGGGTCAAGTTGAATATGCGGATTACCTAAAGGATGAACATCGCCTTGGCTACGGTCGGCATTGAGCTTGCTATCAATTAAAGAAACTTGTGCGGCGGCTTCAAAATAACCTTGGCTATTGGGTAAAATTTTAGGATTAGCTGCCCCTTCTATGGCGGGAGATAACCAACCTTGTTCTAATTCTGCGCCAATCGACACCACTAATTGAGCGTTTCTTAGGGCTTGTAACATGGAGGGACGGACTTGTAAGGTGTGAATATCACGGTCGGGTGGTGCAAGTTCGGTTACTTTGACTAACTCTGCTCCTACTGTGCGACTTAACATGCCCATACTGCTGGTGGTAGTAACAATGTTGACGGCTGCTAAAACCTGTGTACTGAATAGGGTTAATAAGGCAAAAACGACCGACTTTTTCATATTGTTCTCTGTAAATTTATTCCTTCACCCCAGCCCTCTCCCACAGGGAGAGGGGGTTCTCTCTCCCTGTGAGGAGAGTTAAGAGGCTGTTTAAAACTTATGTGCGCCATGTTGTCCTAAACTATGGGTATATTGCAAAAATACCTGATTCACTTTTTCGACCTTGCCTGTTTCATCTGCTAAATCAGCTTGGCTAGCTTGTAAGCGTAACCGAGAAAATTCGCTGGCATAAAAACTGACAGCAATGCTGTTACGGCTAGAGTCTTTAAAACTGACTGGATTACCTGCTTCATTTAGCTCGTTGGTGTTACCTGTTGCATCGTGTCGAACGGCAATTTGCCAACGTGGGGCAATACCGTAACTGGCTTGCAAGCTATAAGCGTCTTGTGTGCCTGTCACTTGGCTAGCAATGGCCAAAGGAAATTCATCTAAAACACTGTCAGCATCGGTATCTACACCCACACCCGAAGCAACAACCAACATGTCTTTTTTGAGTTTTAGATATTCGGCAATCACTTTAAAGTCACCTTGACCATATTGACCCGCACTGTCCCACTTGTAAACAATATCAGTACCAATCAGTGTTTGCTTGCCATTTAATGCCAGTTCATCACCACTGTGAGCGGTTTCATCTTCATCTAACAACTGTTGATATTGTTTGGCTTGGGCATAACTTAAACCCCATTGTAAGGCATGGTTAGTCCCTAAGTCGGGTGCAAACTTGGCAAATACGGTGTTAATACGCGGCCCAGCACGATGCTCGCTAAAGCTACCCAACATATTAGCTTCATCAATGGTTTCGTGAGCGAGTTCTTCGTCCACTAAAGCACCAAAACATTCCTGATTGCTGCCTTGTAAGGCTTCTAATCCAAATAATGCATAAAAGGGTGTAGGGGCTAACCATGTTAATTGTATGCCTGTGTCCATCAAGCCATGCTCACCCAATAAAGAGCTATAGGCCAAGTTTTGGTCGGCAAAGTCCCATGTATGCGGGTGCTGATTATTTAAATAACCGATATCACTTAAAAATTTACCCATTTTTACTTTAAAGCCCGCAGGTATCATACGCGTTTGTAGCCATGCTTCTTCAAGCTCAGTTGTGCCTTCACCATCGATAGCTAAGGTTAACTTGCCATCAAAATAAGGGTCAATGACGGCCGATATGACTAATTCAGATTCACCCAAATTAAAGCCTTGCTCCAAACCATGACCGCCATGTGCGTGTGCATCGTGGACGGTGTGGCTAATTCCTGCTATTTCTTCAAGATATTCGCCTGCTGCCCCTTTTTTATTATCGTGATAATAATTACCATCTAAAATAAGTGAGATAGAAGGGTTAAACTGCGAGGCTGCGCTTAACATGGTATTGTTTTCGGCATAAGCACTTTGTACTAATAATAAGCCTATGCTAATGGCAGAGAGTTTGTTCATTATATTTACCTCATCAAAATACAGTCACCATTTATTTGTTATAGTATAACATAACATCAGCTTCGTATAGAAGTTTAGGGGGAAAGATGTCGCGTCGCTATGAGTTGGATGTGATTAAAGAGCAATGTCGGGCTTTAGCGCGCAAACGCGCCTTAGTATCAGCAGGGGTGGCGGTTGTGCCTGTCCCATTTTTGGATGTGGTCGTTGATGCCAGTATGTTGACGGTATTGATTCCTGAAATTAGCCATCGTTTTGGTTTAGCTCCCGAACAAATTGAAGCTTTTGATGCCGAAACTAAAAAAATGGTGTGGTCAGAAATTGCCAAACGCGGCTCACAGTTTGTGGGTTTGGTGGTGACTCGTACTTTAGTGCGGCAAAGTGTGCAAAATATGGCCACTAAAGTTATTTCTAAACAAGTGGCTAAATTTATTCCTTTTGGTGGCCAGTTAGTTGCAGCAGGCTTGGGTTATTTTGTCTTGCGGCGTATTGTCTATCAGCATATTGATGATTGTTATGAAGTAGCAAAGGCCAGTTTTAAGTGTTAGATATGATATTTGGCGAGTAAAGTACGTAAAGTATCTTGTTTGAGTGGTTTAGCCAAAAAATCACTCATGCCTGCCGCCAAACATTGCGCTTTGTCGCCTTCAAGGGCATTGGCTGTGAGTGCAATAATAGGCACGTTGGCGCGTTGTAATTTTTTTTCTTGTTCACGAATGGCGCGCGTGGCATCAAAACCATCCATTTCGGGCATTTGACAATCCATAAAAATTAAGTCATAGACTTTTTCCTCACTCAGTTGTACTGCTTCTTTGCCATTTTGAGCAATATCAACGTGAATGCCTAATTTTTCTAACATTTTTAAGGCAACTTTTTGATTAACAATGTTGTCTTCGGCTAATAATACGTGAACTTTATGTCCTTGCGGTATCGGTTTTAATAGAGGTAAAGCGGCGGCATTAGCTATCAAGGAAGATGGGGTTTCAGTTGTATTTTCTTTGAGTTGTAAAAAGGTTTTTTTACCACTATGAATCGCGGCTATTTCGTTAATCAATTGATAAAAACGTACAGGTTTAGAAATAAAACCATTAAATGCACTATAACTATTAGTTGCTAAACTGCGTAACGGTGTTTGACTCATTAAAATTAAATAACTGTTGGCAAACAGTTGATTTTGTCGTACCGAGTGAGCAAAAGAAATACCATCACTGGATTTAAGTAACTGTTGGTCAATTAAAATAAAAGGTGTGCGTGGTGATAAATGATTCATTAATTTAAGTTTAACTAAACCTTCTTCGGTAGAGCTGGCTGTTTCGACCCGCATGCCATAACGCTGCAAACAATCACTAATATGTTGGCGGTTAATCGCTAAACTATCAATCACTAAAATTGGTACAAAAAACAACTCAGGATATTGTGGCATTGAACGCTCAACAGCATTTTCACGTTTGAGCGATAACTCAATTTTAAAGGTTGAACCTAAACTGGGTTGGCTGCTTAAACTAATATGACCACCCATTAACTCAGATAAGCCTTTACTAATAGCCAGTCCTAAACCAGTACCACCAAAACGGCGTGTAGTTGTGGCATCGGCTTGCGAGAATAATTGAAATAATTTGCCTTGTTTATCGGCAGGAATACCAATGCCTGTATCAATAATTTCGATATTTAAGTCAACGCTGGCAGGGGTTATGGTATGTGCATAAACTTTTAAAGCAACATAACCTGAGCGGGTAAATTTAATGGCATTGCCTAATAAGTTTAACAAAATCTGTCGAATACGATTAGGGTCGCCTAATAAACTGCGTGGACAAGTAGGATGATAAGCTAAAACTAATTCGATATTTTTATTATGTACTTGTGATAATAATAAATCGCAAACCTCTTCACAGATTTTTTGTAAATCAAAAGGAATCGTTTCGATGGTGAGTTTGCCTGCTTCAATTTTAGAAAAATCCAAAATATCATTGATAATCGTTAATAATCCTTGACCAGAGTGATATAAAATTCGCGCATATTCTTGTTGTTCTTGATTAAGTGGGGTTTCGAGCAATAGCTGCGCCATGCCCAAAATACCATTCATTGGGGTACGAATTTCATGGCTCATGGTTGCCAAAAATTCACTTTTGGCTTTGGTGGCCGATTCTGCCGCTTCTTTAGCTGCAATTAACGCGCTTTCTGCCTCTTTGCGCTTGGTAATATCGTTAATTGTGCCTGTCGTGCCAACAATAATTTTTTGGCCATTATCATTACGCGTGCTGCTATCAATACGACTAATCCACAAATGTACCCAACGGACTTCGTGCGCGGCGGTCATCAATTGCGTATCACAACGAACTTGATCTTCACTACCATTAAAGAGTTTTTGTAATAAATGAAAAATAGCATCTTGATGGTCAGGATGAAAAAAATCGACCATCGCTTTATTTTTACAGCTTTCAATTGGATAACCTGTAATGCTGTGCCATGCTTGGTTTAAAAAGGTAAACATAGTTTGAGTATCAGTCTGAAAAATAATTTCTTCGACATTTTGAATCACTTGCCGATATTGTTCTTCTGACTTAATAATACGTTGACTTTGTTCGGATAAACGCTCTGCTGATTGATTAAGTGCGGTATTTAATTCTTTAATTTCGTTAATATGTGAGTCAATATGTATTTTATTTTGTTTAATATCAACATTAAGCGTTTTAGAAAAATCAATCAGGCGATTAAGTTGGGCAATAGGTCTTTTTAATAAATAAAATAATATAAATCCTGATATAACCGAAATAATCATAGCCAGTATGAGTGCGTTTTTTAATACTTGCAAATAAGTGTCAGATTGTGTCTTATAATCATAAAGCATATATGCCCAACCATATTCACCAATTGGTTGCCAAAAGCTAATATGACTTTGGGTGTTGTTGATGGTGTAATACAGCTCATTAGTTTTGGGGACACTCAGTTGGCTATTATTGATTTTTTCATTAGGTTCTTCATTGTTTTTATGCTCAACATGTACCAATACTACGCCTTGGGCATCGGTAATAATTAACTCTTTGACTTCGGTAAAAATGGCGGTATTTAATAATAAAGTACGAATTGATTTTTTGTTGGCAATTAACACATCTTGTTCAACCAATGTGCTCAAATTTTTAATTAATAAAATGCCCTGATTGGCTGCGCTGCGTTGGTTAATGGTACGTTGTTGTTGATAAATAGTGGTCGCAAAAATAATTAAAGCAATACATAACGAGCTTGCCGAAAATAATGCCATTTGTTTGGTAAAGCTATGGGGTAAAAAAACCTGCAAACGGGCAAGTATTAAGTCAATAATAGCCATTATCTTCATAACTGCGTTAGTTTTAAAAAAAGTCAAAAATTACGTTTTTGGTAAGTCTTTGATATTATCAATCAAAGCCATTTCAATTGCCCATAAACGTTGTCTGCCACAAAAACTAATACGCCGTTCTCCTTGTAAATAAAAACTGGGTAACTCAGGTAAATCAAGTGCTAACCATGTGCTGGTGTTTTGCTCAATGGTTGCTTGCCATAAAGTGTGTTTTAGCTCAGCTTTAAGCGTTGTCGCATCGTAGTCTATGGTTTGTAATGCGCTTTTAAGATGTGCAATATGACTGGCATCTTTGCCTTCGCCCCAAATCGCTCGCAATAGGCACAAGGTCATTGCTAAAGTTTGGTCTTGTGTGTGCGCCGAAAAAAACAAAGCTAAACAATGATGTAAACCTTGTTCGGATAACACAGGATGGCGTGTCAATTGTATATCATAGGCATCGGCTAAATACTGTAAATGTGCAAGTTGCTGTGACCATTGTAATGAAGAGTATAACGGTTGCGGTTGATACAATAACACAGGTTTTAAGCGTAAATTGATTTGGTAATAATCGGCTAACTGGGCAACGGCAACCAAATAAATATACGCGACAGGATGATGAAAACAAAAATAATAATCAAGTTCATGTTTTTGGGCGCGAATCATCGCCAGTTGTTGTGAGTCGTTAATTAAGTATTTTTGCTCATGATGATGCTCTAATTCGTGCAATACAAAAGGGGTGTTATTGATATTTAATTGTTGTTGGCTCAAGCGTTGTGCCAAAAAGTCTAATTCTTCAATACCATGAAACCATTGCCCCTGATAAAACAACATGGCTGCTTTATGTTGATGATAATACTCAAATAATGCCTGTGCTTGTTGTAGCTTTTGGCGCGTGGTGGGTAATGACAACAAATTAAAACGTAAACCCAACATGGTGAGTTTTTGATGTTGGTGTTCCCATAAACACAAAAAAGTTTGTTTGGCGAGGGTTAAAAAATCTTCAGTGGATAAATGACGATTGCCTAACAACAGTTGACTGGCTACTAGACATTGCTCTTGTGAAGGGGCATGAAAATGATGAAATTGTAATTGATGAAAATTGGCTAAATGCCATGCGTCGCGTAAATAATAACTAAAGTATTGGTCTGGTTCTTGATAGGGCAAAATTTTGAAAATGAGCTGAATATTAAATTGTGCGACAAATTTGGGCAGCGTTTGTACCAATAAATAACTATAGGGGTCGGTTAAACTTAACCATACTACGACTTGATGTGGTTTATTACGTGCGCGCCGCCACCAATCATGGCGCGTCTTTAACAAGGCATCAACGCGAGGATGAGTTAAACTACGGGAAAAAATCGCTTGCAATAATCGGTCACTAAGCGGCATAACGGTCTCTCGGGCTTAGAACAGGTTTTGTTATTCTATTTATTAAACTTATAGCATATTAAAATCAGACTGGCCTCGCTTATTTTTATGTTGACAGTGTAAACATTCGCTACTATGATGGCTGCATAAAGTCCCAACGTAAAGGAGTCGGTCATGGTAATCAATGCGTTGTTTGCAGCCTTACATTTTTTGGCAGCTTTTGGTGTTGTTGCGACTCTGCTCATTGAATGGCTGTTATTTAAGCCACAATTGAGTTATGCCGAAGCGCGTATCTTACAAAAAGTAGATTTATGGTACGGCATTACGGCGGGGACGGTGTTGGTTGTTGGATTTTTAAGGGTGTTTTATTTTGAAAAAGGCAGTGCGTTTTATTTTGCCAGTCCTTTATTTCATGTCAAGTTGACCTTGTTTATTGTCACAGGTTTGTTGTCCATTTATCCCACGATGAAGTTTTTGGGCTGGAGCAAATATACTCGTCAGCAACAAGCTCCGATCATGACTCAAAATGAAAGTGAACGTATCAGATTGATTTTAAACATAGAGTTTGGTTTGTTAGTGGGTGTGATTGTTGCCGCTTCACTAATGGCTAAAGGTATTGGAATGTAGATGAATAGTGCAGTGATAAGCAAAAATTATCATCATGGTAGTTTGCGTGATGCCTTGTTAGAAGCCGCGTTACAGCGTTTGCAAGCCGATGGTGTAGCCAAACTGAGTTTGCGTGGTTTAGCGGCGGATGTTGGGGTTTCTCCTACGGCGGTGTATCGTCATTTTGAAGATAAGTCAGCCTTATTAGCAGCGATTGCCTGTGATGGTTTTATTGGGTTGACCCAAAATATGCAGCAGCATTTAGTGGGTTATACGCCCTGCGATGCCTTAGCGGCTTTGCAACGTATTGGCATTGGTTATGTTGATTATGCGGTGCGTCATCCTGCCCATTATCGTTTAATGTTTGGTCAGCGTATGGTTGAGCGTCAGCGTTTTCCTGATTTATATCATGCCTCAAGCCATTGTTTTGCGGTGTTAAGAAATACCATCAAACGCGGTTTAGACGAGCAACAATTTAAAAATTTACCGTTAGAAGTATTAACCACGACCGCTTGGGCATTGGTGCATGGTATGGCCATGCTCAGTATTGATGGCTTGGTGCAATATCCACCACAACAATTAAATGTATTAGCGGCACAGATGCAAGATGCCTTGGCACATGGATTATTGCGTCAGTCCTAAAAAAATTTTCTTCAGAGGGTCAGATAATGAACGATAGTGTAACACCCAAAAAATCCACATTAACCCCTAGTACCATTCGTATTGGTAAGCGTTATCGTGCCAATCGTTTAAATGGCGATTATGACGCGCTGGTCATTGGTTCGGGAATTGGTGGTTTAACGGCAGCAGCGTGTTTATCAAGTTTGGGTTATAAAGTGGCGGTATTTGAGCAGCATTATACCGCAGGCGGTTTCACCCATAGTTATTGTCGTAACGGTTATGAGTGGGATGTGGGCGTACACTATATTGGTGATGTGGGGGTTAAAACCACCTTAGCACGGCGTTTATTTGATTTTATCAGCAATAGTCAATTGCAGTGGCAAGCAATGGACAGTTGTTATGACCGTATTTATTTGGGTGAAGATAGCTTTGACTTGGTGGCTGGACGTGACAATTTTCGCAATAATTTAATCAAGCGTTTTCCTCAAGAGCAAGCCGCGATTGATGAGTATTTAGTGCGTTTAGGAAAAGTGGCTGATGCGATGCAGCATTTTACCGTGGAGCGTATGTTACCCAGTTTGTTGGCTAAAGCCTCACGTTTAGTGCGTGAGCGTACTATGCCTGACTACTTTAATCGCCCAACCCGTCAGGTATTAGAAGAATTAACCTCAAATCAAACTTTGATTGCTTTTTTAACGGGACAATGGGGCGATAACGGTATGCCGCCCGCCGAGTCGAGCTTTTTGATACATGCTTTAATTGCCAAACACTATTTATATGGGGGTTATTATCCCATTGGTGGCGCATCACGCATGGCCGAAACCATCATTCCCCAAATTCAAAAAACAGGTGGTGAAGTGTTTACCTACGCTGCTGTAGAGCAAATTTTGATTGAGCAGGGTAAAGCGGTGGGAGTGCGAATGAAAGATGGCACCGATATTCATGCGCCGATTGTGATTAGTAACGCGGGAGTATTTAATACCTTTAATCGCTTATTACCTGCGGCAACGGTCGATAAAACCGCCTATCCACGTCAATTAGCACAAGTTAAACCGTCAATGGCGAGTTTATGTTTGTATATTGGCCTTAAAGATAGCTCCGAAAATCTGCAATTACCCAAAACTAATTTGTGGATTTATCCTAGCGAAAACTACGAGCAATCTATTAAGGCTTTTTTGCAAGATGCCGAGCAAGAATTTCCGTTGGTTTATATCTCTTTCCCTTCCGCCAAAGACCCAAGTTTTAATGCGCGTTATCCTGATCGTGCGACCATCGAAATTGTTGCACCATGTCCGTGGGAATGGGTAGAAAAGTGGGCTGATAAACCGTGGGGCAAACGTGGTGACGACTACGACACATTAAAAGAACAGTTTTCACAACGCTTATTAGAAAAACTTTATCAAAAGATGCCTCATTTGCGTGGTAAAGTGGACTATTACGAATTATCCACCCCCTTATCGACTCAGTTTTTTTGCTGGTATGACAAAGGTGAAATTTACGGTTTAGACCATGACCCTAAACGTTTTGAGCAAACATGGTTACGGCCAAAAACCAGTATTGAAGGCTTATATTTAACAGGCCAAGATATTATGACCTGTGGTGTGGTGGGTGCAATGATTGGCGGTTTAATGACCACTGTCAGTGTTGCAGGAGTCAAAGCCTTGCCTTTGGCCAAGAAAATTTTTGTGGGTTAAAGCACAGAGCGCAAGTAGCGCTTCTGTGCATTGGCATACGGAGCGTGATGTTTCATGAAAAAATGCCTAGGTTTTTTACTCACTCCCATTTTTTTATTGGCGTGGTTAATTTGGCTTAATGTGTTTCATGTGCTGCAAATTGTGGCACTGAAAGGTTTGGGTCAAAAAGCGCATCAAAAAATAGTCGATGCGCTTAATTTTTGTTTATTACATTCCTTGTGGTTGCTGGGAACACGCATCAATGTGCATTTTTCTCAGCCATTACCTACGCCCAATAGTCGTCCGATTATCTTTGTAGCTAATCACCAAAACAAACTCGATGTTGTAGGTATTAGTTGGTATTTGCGCCAATATTCACCTAAATTTGTCTCTAAAATAGAACTCAGTAAAGGTATTCCCAGTGTGTCTTATAATTTGAGACACAGTGGCGCGGCATTGATAAACCGTGAGGATGCCAAACAAGCTCTGAGCGAAATTGGTCGTTTGGGGCGTTTAATTGAAGAAACCAATACTTCGGCGGTGATTTTTCCTGAAGGCACACGCTCAGTCACAGGCGAGATGAAAGCCTTTAACGCCGCAGGCATTAAGTTATTATTAAAAAAATCGCCTCGTGCTTTAATTGTGCCGATTTATATTGATAAAACATGGACACTGAATCGTTTTGGTAAATATCCCATGTCAGTCGGTGAACAAGTGAGTTGGACAATATTACCCGCCATCGACCCACAAGATAAAACCGTAAACGAAGTGGCGGCTTTGGTGGAAGAAAGTATTCGTAATGAGTTTATGCGGCAGGCGGCTACTTAGGACTTACGCGGTTATCGCTTATTTGCTTACTTATAAATCCTCCCCAACCCTCCTTTAAAAAGGAGGGAGTTCCCCCTTTCGTAAAGGGGGCTAGGGGGATTTTTAAAACGCGCTAATTGCAGTGCAATGCGTAAGTCCTGTGTTGGTTAGAGGCATGACAACATCCGTGTTCGGGTGTGTCTTCGTGACATTGGCAATCGGCAGCGCAACAGCTAATCAGCATCTCGCGTAGTTTTTCGCGGCCACGTTTAACGCGACTTTTAACCCCTGATTCACTAATCCCCATCATGGTGGCAATGTCTTTGTGTTTGATTTCTTGCAAATCAGCCAACTCAACGGCTTGTTTATATTTTTCTGGTAAGTCTTTCATCATCGCCAACAAACAACAACTTAAATTGAGCCAAGGGTTTTCGTTGGGTTCGGGGTCTTGTTCAACAGCGTAGTCGTGTTCATCTAAGAGTGGTGTGGTCGGTTTGGTTTTGCGCCAATAATCGACTAAAGTATTTTTGGTGACTTGTAATAACCATGCTTCTAATTGGGGAATGGTCTTGAGTTGTGGTGGATGTTGTTGGATTTTTAAAAAGACTGTTTGCACAATATCTTCGGCATCGCTTGTATTGCTAATACGCTTGGCAACATAACTTAATAAACGCTGATGATAGTCTTGCCACAAATCAGGCATTACAGTAGAAGCAGTCATAAAGCCACCTAACAGAAAGCACCCTCTCCCTGTGGGAGAGGGTGGGGGGTTAGCAACAGCCCTTATTTTCGCTAGTTTTTGGTTTGCAGCACTCACACTCACATTGGCAGTTGCATTCTGTGGCGGTGCATTGGCAATTACCTGTTTTGCACGCACAATTACACGTTTCACAAGTGCAGTTTTTGCAGTTGCATTGTGTGCATTGGCAAGTTTTTTGTGTGTCAGTAGTCATGGTGAGACCTCGTTATATGCGGTGGTGATTTTAGAACAGACGCTCTGTTCTACTTGTACACCCTTTATAACGAGACGAGCTTAAAAAAGTTGCAAATTTTTAGCAATTTCTTGTGCTTGGTTGTCTAAATTTTTGCGATTAGCACCGCCTTTGAGCATTAACAAGGGTTTAGCCAATAAGCTACTTACAAAAGCGGCACTGTCATTTTTGTAGCGTGGCAAGATATGCAAATGCACATGAGGCACGGTTTGATGCGCGGCTTTGCCATCATTGATATTAAAATGCACCGCCAAAGCCTGTAAGGATGATTTTAGTATGGCTTGACTCACTTTATTAGCGGTCGCAAATAAATGATTACGCTCTTGCTCACTGAGTTCACGCACATATTGCACATGACGTTTATTAATGACCAATACATGAGCAGGGCGTAGCGGAAAAATATCCATCAACACCATACACAACGCATCTTCATAGACAATACTGGCAGGCGATTTTTTGGCGATAATCGCACAAAAGACACAATCACTCATCACCATCTCCATACTGTTTTAGCCATGCCAAAGAGTCCAAGGTATGACCTAGAGGATGATACTCGGCTCCACAAAAACCTTGATAGCCTAAATCATCAATGGTTTTAAAAATCTGGCGGTAGTTGAGTGTGCCTGTATTAGGTTGATGACGATGGGGAATATCGGCAAATTGAATATGGCCAATATGTGCGATGTTTTCGCTAAGCCTAGCGTCTAAATCCTCTCCCATGCGCGCCATGTGATAACAATCAAATTGCATTTTGAGCGTGGGATGGTCAACGACTTCAAGCATTTCCTGCATATCGACCACCGAGCTAACTAAATAACGCGGCATATCAAAGGTGTTTATTGCTTCAAAGGTGGTGATAACACCAATAGATTGAAAGGCTTCGGCGGCATAACGTAAATTAGCGGCCAGTGTTTTTAGACAGTCTAATAATTCGCAATCTATCGGTTGTCGTCCTGCTAATACATTCACATGGCCAACACCTAGGGCTTCGGCATATAACAAGGCTTCCATCACTGCCATTCTAAACGCTTGCTCCTGATGTGGCACACAAGCCAAACCATTACCACCCTGCATTAAATCGCCTGCGGCAACATTGATTAACACCAATTGCAAGTTTTGTTCTGTGAGTTGCTGCTGAATCGCATCAATACTTAATTGATAAGGAAACTGAATCTCGACCGCGTCAAAACCTGCTTGTTTGGCAATGGCAAAACGCTCAATTAAGGGATATTCTGTAAATAATAACGATAAATTAGCCGAAAATTGGGGCATGATAAGACTCAATCACAGTGGAACTTTTAGAAAAGATTATTCTATAAATACCGATACTGGCACATTAAAGCGATGAGCTAATAATTTAATATGCTTGGTGGTCAATTCTCGTTTACCGCTTAATAACTCTGATACTACGCCTTGTGAGCCAATCTCAGATAAATCAGCCTGTTTAAGTCCGTGTTGCTCCATTAAAAAAGCTAACATAGTACGGCCTGTCACGGTAGTGCGCGGTGTGTGCTTATCTTCATAATCGGCAATAAAGTCGCTTAACAAGGTAACTAATACCGCTAAGGGGTGATGTTCGTTTGCTCCCCCTGCATCAAGTAGCTCATTTAAGGTATTGACGGCATGGTCATACTCTTGCTCGGTTTCGATAGGTGACAAAGGTACTTGTGCGCGTAAGGCGTTAATATATTGAGTAATCTCTTGAATGGCTAACATAATTACGGCCTCCAGTAATCGTATTGTGTATGAGTAAAGACATGGCGAATAAATAAGCGTTGTTTGTCAAAATGAATAGCAGTTATCAGTCGATACTTGTTGCCGCCAATGTTAAACACATAAAAATCACCTACACGGTCAACACTGTTAAATACCTGTTTTAAGTCCGCAAAACTACCAAAAGAGCGACTTTCAATCAGTTGTCGCCAAGATTGCAATAAGCTATCGGCTTGCGTATGTACTTCGGCAAAGTCTTTTAATGCTTTATTGCTAATCACACGCATCATATAGTCCTGTGTTTATTAGGATATAATATATCTCATTTTGAGATTGATGCCAATAAAAAAGGGTATCGTACAAGATACGACACCCTTGATAAAATCTCTTAATGGTTAAGCCTTCGCCACCATTTTTAACTTTTGCCCCTCACTGCAATACCTACCAAGATTAGACTTGCACACCTCGCAAGCCGTCCAGTGATTGATAAACGCCTCATACTGCTTTGTATTGCCATAATATCGGGTCATAGGCTACAGTATGGCCTCCCCAACAGGAATCGAACCTGTAATTGCCCCTTAGGAGGGGGCGGTTATATCCATTTAACTATGGGGAGAAAGCGGCGGCGATTGTAACAACGATTGTGTATTTTTTATAGATTTTTTATTAACAGGACTTACGCATTGCACTGCAATTAGCGCGTTTTGTGAGTATAAAACCGATGAAAACGGTTGAAATCCGAACAAATAAGCGATAACCGCGTGAGTCCTAATTAAGTTAAATTTCATCATGCTTTATTTAATTATTACTCAACAAGCTTTGTTTTTGTCGTCCAAGCACTATAGCTCGTGGCGAGATATTCAAGATGAGTTTGAAGATTACCAAGCATCATTGGGGGCATGGACAGCCAAAGAAATGATTGAGTTTTTAAACGAAGAATACGGCTCAGATATTCCAAACATTGCCGCACAAGTACATGATGCGCTTAAACATGAGATTTATCGCCTGCAATCTCACGCATATTAAGCATAAATTCGTTACAATAGCGGCCTTCTTTTACCTGCCTATAGTATCACCATGATTCAGTACCAAGACTTAACCTTACGCCGCAGTGGTCGTGTTTTATTTGCAAATGCTTCGGGCATGATTCATCCGTCTTGGAAAGTGGCTTTAACAGGCGAAAATGGCGCAGGAAAATCCAGTTTTTTCTCAGCTTTATTGGGTGGTTTAACGCCTGATGGCGGTACTTTGTCACGTCCACAAGGTTGGGTCATTGCCCACATGGCGCAAGAGGTCGCCGCACTTAATCGTACTGCTTTAGATTTTGTATTGGATGGCGACAAAGAATGGCGACAAATTAGTAACGCTCTCGAAACCGAACAAGATGATTTAAAATTGGCTGAATTATATGGCGATTTTGACACGATTGACGGTTATACCGCGCCTGCGCGTGCTGCCACCTTGTTGGCTGGTTTAGGTTTTAGTGATATTGCCCAGCAAAAAATGGTCAGTGAGTTTTCGGGCGGTTGGCGGATGCGCCTTAACTTGGCACAAGCCTTAATGTGTCGTTCTGATTTATTGATGCTTGACGAACCGACCAACCACTTAGACTTAGATGCGATTTTATGGTTAGAGGATTGGCTGAATCGTTATCAAGGGACGTTAATTTTAATCTCCCACGATAGAGACTTTTTGGATGCCACAGTAGGTCATATTTTGCATATCGAACAGCAAACCATGACTCTTTATACAGGCAATTACACCACGTTTGAGCGCACCCGCGCTGAGCGTTTGGCGCAACATCAACAAGCCTACGAAAAACAACAATTGGATATGGCGCATTTGCAAAAGTATATTGACCGTTTCCGCGCTCAAGCGACCAAAGCCAAACAAGCGCAAAGTCGTATTAAACAATTAGAACGCATGGTGCAAATCGCGCCTGCTCATGTCGATTCTGCCTTTAGTTTTAGTTTTAGAGAGCCTATTAAATTGGCTACGCCGCTGATTCGCCTTGATGAAGTGAATGCAGGGTATGGTGACAAAATCATCGTTAATCACATCAATCTTAATATCACACCCGAAAGTCGAATTGGCTTGTTAGGCCCTAATGGTGCGGGCAAATCGACACTGATTAAAACCTTTGTTGGTGAATTACCTTTATTGGCAGGTGAGCGGGTGGCCAGTGAGCATTTACTCATCGGCTATTTTGCCCAACATCAAGTTGATCATTTAGATATGCAAGCCAGTCCTTTATTGGCTTTGACCCGTATTGCACCGCGTACAGGTGAACTTGAGTTGCGTAAATTTTTGGGCAGTTTTGGTTTTAATGGCGACCGTGTGACAACAACGGTAGAAAATTTCTCGGGTGGCGAAAAAGCCCGTTTAGCGTTGGCGTTAATTGTGTGGCAACGTCCGAATGTATTGGTTTTAGATGAACCAACTAACCATTTAGACCTCGAAATGCGTCATGCTTTAAGTATGGCTTTACAGGCATTTACAGGCGCGTTAATTGTCGTTTCGCACGATAGACAATTATTAGGTAGTTGTTGTGATGAGTTTATGTT
>Ga0209599_10000287_pt1 | contig 35433 bp, 31 predicted proteins | sample Shrwel_input2_FT_FD_187534 | JGI IMG/M metagenome (GOLD analysis project Ga0209599, IMG submission 187534) | Subsurface microbial communities from deep shales in Ohio, USA - Utica-3 well 1 S input2 FT (SPAdes) (version 2) ...
TACTTTCTTGATAATATGGTAATTGCAACATTCGCGCTAAACCAACCATCGTTACATAAGGCGCACTACGCTGTACAAAGTTAATCGCCCATGCAGGTGTTACCCCACCTGGATCAACATAACCTTCAGCCTCAATACGGGTAGTTTTTTTGTCAATTGGGGTAAACTTGACATAGTAATTTTGGGCTTGTACGCGTACCCGACCTGGCTGTGGCGGCATAAAATCAGGAGCAGCTTCGAGTCTAATCGCCATATAACCCCGTTTGGCATTAAACGGCTCAACAAAAGCGCGTAATACCGAATCGCGATCAGGAATGGTTAATGGTGCGTTAAATACTTGATAATAATAAAACTCTTTATCATTAATTTTCTTTAGCATCCGCGATTCTTTGGTTTCCCAAAACCAACGCTTAATGTTTTCGACATCAAAATGCACTCGCGCTACGGTTTCTAAATCAGCATCGGCAATCATATCCACTTTAAAGGAGCGAATATTTTTACCATCTTCGCGTTTTGCCCATGTCGTGATGTTTTTGAGTTTATCTTTTTTAACTAAAACCCATTCGTTGGTACGTTTAGTTTCGCGTAAATCTTCAACGTCATCGCCTTTGGCAGCAAAACTGGTGACAGGCAAGCACAGTAAGCTGGCCATAATGGCTGCGGCTATTGGTTTAAACATGATTTCACCCTCGACAAATGTTAAGAATGGTGATTTTTCACCAGCTTATTTTTATTTTGGCGGCCATTATCTGCTTAGAACAACATCTGTCATTTGCCCAAAAGACAAAAAATGATGTCATCTAGGCAAATCATAGACTAAAAGCATCCATTTTGGACGATTTTTACTTACTCCATATAAGTAAAATCCATCGCATCTTTATTTTCACGATAGTAAGGTAACTGCACCATACGCGCTAAACCCAACATACTGACATAAGGCGCACTACGTTGCACAAAGTTAATCGTCCATGTGGGAATAATTCCACCTGGATCAATATAGCCCGAAGACTCTAAACGGGTGGTATTTTTATCAATCGGCGTAAATTTAATAAAATAATCTTGGGCAGCAACACGGGTTTTGCCTGGTTGCAGAGGCATAAAATCTGGCGCAGCTTTAAGATTAAGCATCATATAACCGCGTTTGGCATTAAATGGCTCAACCGTAACATGCACAATCGAATCTCTATCAGGCACTGTTAAAGGCGCGTTAAATACTTGGTAAAAGTAGTACTCTTTATCATTAACCTTTTTGAGTAGGCGTGATTCTTTAGTTTCCCAAAACCAGCGTTTGATATTTTCAACATCAAAATGCAAACGGGCTAGGGTTTCTAAATCGGCATCAACTATCATTTCTACTTTAAACGAACGAATACTTTTGCCGTCTTCACGTTTTGCCCATGTGGTAATGTTTTTTAACTTATCCTTTTTCACTAACACCCACTCATTCACACGTTTACTATCAGCACGTAACTCCTCCACATCATCACCTTTAGCGGCTAATGCGCTAATTGGCGTTAATGCAGTCATAAGCGCAAAGCTCATAATTGATATTTTTTTTAGCATAATTGCTCCGCGAGATAAGTTATTGTTTTAAATTTTATTGGCATTTAGCGCGCTGATGCGCGTCTAAAGAAGATAGAACAGTTTTTACAATCATACAAGCAGCAAAAAGCCTCGCTCTAGTTAAAGAAACGAGGCTTTTAGGGTTTATGTACAACAAATAGCTAACAGAAAAAACTACTCGATATAAACAAAGGGAGATGGCTCGTTAAGTGTTCCATTGTGTGCCGCCATACTGACTCTACGTTGTAAACCGAGCATCGTAGAATAAGGCGCATTACGTTGCACAAAATTCATTGCCCATGTTGGCGCAATTCCACCTGGATCAACAAAACCTTCGGCTTCTAAACGCACTTTATCTTTAGCAATAGGCGTAAATTTAACCGTCATATCTTGTTCTTGTACACGCACTAAAGCTCCTTGAGCAGGCAAGTAATCAGGAACAGCTTTAATCGTCAATTGCATATAGCCTTTTTTGGCTGAATATGGCTCAATTTTAGCGTGTAAAATCGCATCACGGTCGGGCATGGTGACAGGCGCATTGTACTGCATATAGTAGTAGTATTCGGTATTAGAGACTTTTTGCAATAACCGAGAATCTAGCGTTTCCCAATACCAGTGTTTGATATTGTTAATATCAAAATGGACTCGAGCAACCGTGTCTAAAGTCCCTTCAATAATCGCATCAACTTTAAAGTTAATACGTTTGGCATCACCTTCACGAATATAAGTTTTAATATTGCGTGTAGCGTCGTTTTTGACTAATTGCCATTCGGCCTTGTTGCGTTCGGTACGCACATCTTTTAAATCGTCAGCCGCGTACACATTTGGTACCGCAGCCATGCTCATCAACGCAGATAATCCTACAATAGCTAACTTCTTAAACATGATCAGACTCCTTCGTGTACTGCCATCGGTTGGTACTAAGCCCAAAACCGAATGAATTTAATTTGTTGTTTTAGTAATGCTAAGGTAGTGTTTATGCGCGGTAAATACTGCTAAGTTGGTCACACTTGACTATACTTTTAATGGTCAAAAACAAGCCAATTGTTACAAAAGTTTTCATGATTTTTTCTTTAAAAATCAATATACAATCGTATATTTAACCCAAAAATCAGCTAGCAACCGCTAGTCGCCCTAAGACTACCATTTGTCGGATTTTAGCTGCTCTCTTTGCTGCTGATAATGCTGATAATCTGGCAGTTGTTGTAGACATTGTTGTCGTGCCACACTGTCAGCGATGGCTTGGCAATCATTGATCGCTTTTTGACGTGCACCCTCGTACCATGCTTGCGTAGTGCAAGCACTGATTGCTAACAAAGCACCCGTTAACACTAATAATTTCATCATCAAAGTAATCCTTTTAAGGCAGGCCAAACATTAGTCAATAATTTATCTTGTGCAGCCTGATTAGGATGAATACCATCACTTTGCATCAAACGGTCATTGCCGCCAATGCCCTCTAAAAAAAATGGCATAAAAACGACTTTTTCTTGTTTAGCGATATCGGCAAATACTTTTTCAAAGGCTTGAGTGTAGGCCTTACCATAATTGGGCGGAATTTTCATACCTAATAATAAAACCTGAGCTTTATTTTTTTTGGCTTGCTGAATCATTGTTTGTAAATTTTTGTGCATCAAAACAGGCGATTGGCCACGCAAACCATCATTCCCCCCTAACTCTAAAATGAGTATTTTAGGCTGATGCTGTTGCAAAACATTAGGCAAACGTGACACACCACCTGTGGTTGTTTCGCCACTGACGCTGGCATTGATTACCTTGTAATTGGACTTTGTTTCTTGATTGAGCTTTTGTTGCAATTTTGCAACCCAGCCTTTGTTGACTTCTAAGCCATAAGCCGCACTGATACTATCACCAAAGACGACAATATTGGCGGCAAATACGGGATTTACCCACAATAGGCAACTGCACATTAACCAAGATACTAATTTCATTATGACCTCATCCTCTGCAATGACTGCTTTGACAGTCGCTAACCTTAGCAAAATCGTCACTAGCAATGATAGTTCACTCACCATTTTGCAACAGATTAACTTTGAACTGGCAGCAGGCGACAGTATGGCGATTGTTGGCAGTTCGGGTTCGGGCAAGTCAACATTATTAGGTTTATTAGCGGGGTTGGACTTACCCTCAAGCGGCTCAATTAAATTATTTGACCAAGAGTTGACGACTTTAGATGAAGATGCCCGCGCTGCTTTACGTCAACAATGGGTTGGCTTTGTGTTTCAGTCTTTTCATTTATTACCTCATTTAACCGCCTTAGAAAACGTATTATTGCCTTTGTCTTTGGCAGGTAAGAGCGATATCAATTTGGCCAAAAGCTGTTTGGAGCAAGTGGGTTTAAGCCATCGTTTGACTCACACGCCCAAACAATTATCAGGGGGTGAACAACAACGGGTTGCCATTGCCCGTGCTTTTGCCTGTCAGCCGCGTATTTTATTTGCCGATGAACCCACAGGTAACTTAGATGCCAAAACGGGTCAGCAGATTATTGAGTTATTATTTAGCCTTAATCAAGCACAAGGCACAACATTGGTCTTGGTGACTCATGATGCCAAACTCGCCCAACGCTGTCAGCATCAATTAAAACTCGATGCGGGTGGTGTGGAGAGTTATTTATGAACAGTACATGGCGTTTATTTTGGCGTGATTTACGCGCTGGCGAATTTACCTTATTACTGATGGCATTAATTTTGGCAGTTGCCGCAACCACCACTTTACGTTTTTTTAGCAGTAGCCTACAACAAGCCTTAAGCCAACAAGCCAGCAGTTTATTAGGTGCTGATGTCGTGTTGAGTAGCTCTCGACCATTACGCGGCCAATGGCCACAATTAGCCACACAATTACAACTTCAACAAACGCAAGTCACTGAATTTTCTACGGTGGCACAATATAACGAAGGTTTTCAATTAAGTGCCATCAAAGCCATTGCTGCACCCTACCCTTTACGCGGCACATTACAAATAGACCAAAAAACTTTTAGCCATCAAATCAGTGTGCCACAACAAGGCAGTGTATGGGTTGAACCCCGCTTATTGGCCTTGTTAAATGCGCCCTTAGGCAGCGTCATTACTTTAGGCGAAGCACAATTTACCATTGCGGCAACCATTGCCATAGATGCCGACATGGGCGGTGGTTTTTCGGCTTTTTCACCTAAAATTATCATGAATCTAGCCGATGTGCCTGCAACCAATGCCGTACAACAAGGTAGTCGGGTTAATTATCGCTTATTAGTGGCGGGTGACAGTGCCAACATTAAACAATTTAGCAGCCAAGCCAAAGAACAATTACAAGATTACGAACGACTGCGCGATATGAATAACGCCAGCCGTCAACTAAGCAAACCTTTAGTCAATGCCAATAATTATTTAAGTTTGGCCAGTATCGCGGCGGTGTTATTAGCAGGCATTGCGGTAGCTTTAGCCGCACAGCGTTTTGCCTTACGTCATTTTGATAGCTTAGCGTTAATGCGTTGTTTTGGAACGAGCAAACGCCAATTATGGTTACTTTATGGTCAACAACTAGCCTTGATTTGGTTGGTAGCCATGTTGTTAGGCAGTTTAATTGGTGGCGTAGGTGCATGGTTATTGTTTCAAGTATTAGCCAGTTTGTTGCCTGTCAAAGATTTAGGCTTTGACCTTATTGCACCATTGGTCACGGGCATTAGTACCGCCACCTTAACCTTAGTGGGTTTTGCTTTACCTGCTTTTTTACGCCTCATTCAAGTCTCACCTGTCCGAGTGTTACGCCGCGAGTTAAATCCTGTCTCGTGGTCAATGCTCAGTGTCAGTATCTTAGCTTTTGCTGCTTTGTTTGTATTACTCAGTATCGAAACGGGTAATTTGACGCTAACCGCTTTAGTCTTAGGCGGTGGTTTAATGTTGGCAATCGTATTGGGAGGATTATGTTGGTGGTTATTAAAGTTGATTCGGCAACGTGTCCAACATACCCCCGCTTATCTACAACAAGCGATTATTTCGCTCAGTCGTGAGCCACGCGCTACCATTAGCCAAATTTTGGCCTTGGCGTTAGGTTTAACTGCCGTGTTATTGGTCACGGTGATTCGTGGTGATTTATTTAGCCAATGGCAACGAGATTTACCTGCCAATACGCCTAATCAATTTGCAGTGACTATTCCAGTCGAAGAAAAAGCCGCACTGGCACAAGCACTCAGTCAACGCCAATGGCCAGCCACCGATTTTTATCCTGTCGTGCGTGGTCGTTTAGTCGCTATAAACGGCGAAGACACCAAAAAACAACGCGCCAATGACGAACAAGAAGCCAAAAGTGATAACGCGCTTAATCGGGAGCTGAATTTGACATGGACAGCGCAATTACCGCCTAAAAATCCTATTGTTAAAGGGCAATGGTTTACAGGCCAACAAGCGGAAGTATCGGTAGAACAAGAGCTTGCAGCACGTTTGAATCTTAAACTCGGTGACACAGTCAGCTTACAAATGGCCGAAGGTCGAGTTGACGCCAAAATTACCAGCTTACGCGCCGTAGATTGGGATAGCTTTCAGCCTAACTTTTATTTTATCTTTCCACCCCATATCTTACAAAATTATCCTGCCAGCTATTTAACCAGTTTTTATGTGCCAGAAAGTGATAAAAATCAGCTTGCCAGTGTCATTAGGCAATTTCCTACGGTGATTTTTATTGATTTAGCGGCGACACTCAATGAAGTCAAAAAACTGTTGGCACAAGTCTCACAAGGGATTTTAGTGATTTTGGCTTTTGTGGTGTTAGCAGGATTTTTGGTGTTAATTGCCAGTTTAGCCGCAAGTTTAGATACACGCTTGCAAGAAGGCACATTGTTGCGCGCTTTGGGTGCTAAACGTCAACAATTACAAGCACGTTTAGGCATAGAATTGGCGGTATTGGGTTTATGGGCTGGCTTATTAGCGGTGATTTTAACCGAAATAATTACTGCCATTTTGAGCGTTTATATTTTAGAGAGTAGCGCACAACTCCATGCTTGGTTATGGCTCACACCGCTATTAAGTGCGTTATTAGTCAGCATGGTTGGCTTGTTTAATTTACGCCGTGTGTGGCAAGTATCACCGATGTTAGTGTTAAAAGAATAGGACTTACGCATTTCACTGAAATTAACGCGTTTTGTGAGCTAAAAATCGTTAAAAACGATTGTTTAGTGAACAAACAAGCGATAACCGCGTAAGTCCTAAAAAAGTTAAAAATCTAATGACACTCCTAAAGTAATCGTGCGGTTTAACTGCGGCAATTGTACTAAAGACTTTTTGGATGAGCCGCCCGCATGATAATACTTTTTAGAAGTGAGATTTTCGACCCGAGCAAACACATTAACACCTTCGATGATTTGCTCACGACCTAAATAAACATTGAGCAATTGGTAAGATGGCACGGTGATGCTACGCACGCCATCACTGGCCGAACTTGGCACACGACTTTGCCCTATCCAATACCCTGTTGGACTCACAAACCAACCCGACATCGAACGCCATGTTGCACCTAATTTTAATTTGTGTTTGGCATTGTAAGGTAATTCTTCTTCGCCTTTGGGAGTTTCTAAATAGCCCTCAGTAAAACTGTAGTTTGCCCAAATATCAGCACGCAATGCACTGTATCGATAACGTGAACTCAACTCGACACCATAAGCCACACTTTCGCCTAAATTAACATTGTGGTCGGTTTTACTAATCCAGCCACCCTCAATAAAATCATGGACAGGACTTGGGGTTTCAGTAGCAAATAAAATCAGATTTTTTAAACGTGAGCGGTACGCAGTCATTGACCATTGCCATTGCTTGGTTAAATCTTGGCTAAAAATAGCTTCTAAGGCTTGGGCGGTTTCTGGTTGTAAATCGGGATTAGGAATACGAAAAGTATCGGCTAAATATCGCCCTTGGGCATCTTGTTGACCATTAAAACTGCCAAAATGCTCATAACTATAAGAAGGCGATGGGGCTAAATAGGCTTGGCTATAGGTCATACTCCAACGACTCTGATTTGAAGATACATACTTAAAACCCAGAGAAGGACTGGTGCTGGCCTGATAATCGGAATTATCATCAAAACGAATCCCTAACTGTGAACTTAGTTGTGGCGACCACCGTGACTGACTTTGAACAAACAAACCGATGTTATCTTGTGCTACCTTAAACACTTTGACAGGCAACGTAGAACCTAAATAATATAAATTTTGTACATCTGCCGAAAGATTGGGATTATAGGGCTGACTTAAATCGGTAGTACGCGGTATGGCTCGTAAATGGTCAAAAACTAAACCCGCAATCAGCGTATGGTTGTCATCGAGCCAATAACGCCACTGACTATCAATGGTCATTTTTTTGCTTTCGGCATATTTATAACCTGCCTGATAACCACTAAACACATTATTAAAATAGCTATCTTTATCCAGCCGATAATGACTCCAACTGACTAAGGTATTGGTGCTTAGACGCTCGGCTTCTGAACTTTGATAACGACCATATAATGTGATAAACCTATCCTCCCAAAAACCACCATAATTGGTAAAATCAGGCAAAGTGGTAAAATCGGTCGGGTAACGTAATACACGATAACTTAATCCCAACTCAACTTCGGGCAACACGGCTACTTTTGCCCACACACTTTCACTCGCGGCACGACTTTGAAAAGCCTGACGTTGGGCAACAGGAATCACTACTTGACCATTATTATCTTTTAAATCATTAAAGGTAAAAACTTCGGGATATTGTGCGGCTAAGGCTTGATTATTAAATTGTTCTTGATGCGCGCCTACACTTAAAGCGCGCTGGCCTACTTTGCCATTTACCAACAAATGCCCATGTTGATAACGGGATTCGCTACCTTCATAACTCAAACTTTGTGTGTCTTGCTCTGCACTACGAGTAATAATATTAATCACGCCTGATACGGCATCCGCACCATACAAAGCTGCGCCTGGTGTTAATAACACTTCGACCTGTTTGGCCATATACAAGGGATAATTGATACTCACAGGCACCAACTCCCCTGCTGGCGCACCAATCCGCACGCCATCTTGTAAAATCAATAATTTAGTATTGCCTGTTACGCCACGTACACTAATCCGACTTGATGTACTATATGGCCCTTGAATGTCGATACTGGGCAAATCACGCAATAAGTCAGCCAAATGTCGATAACCACGCAGACGAATATCGGTATCAGTCACTACCCATAATGAGCCTTGTACATCTTTCAATGCCTGTGGACTACGCGCAGCCGTTGTTACTTCAATAGATGCCAGTTGGTCAAAATTCATCGCTAACAAAGAATCAAACTCTGTATTAGCCATGACATTTTGTAGGGAAAAACAAGTTAATATACCCCAACATAATTTATGCACTGAACACCTGCCTTATTGTTTATTTATATTCAGGCGAATACTCCTGTTTACAATATAGACAAATTTTGGCGGTTATGCTTAAAAATTAGTGTTGATTGCGACTCCGCTCAACGCAAAATGCGCCCTGAGCGGAGTCGAAGGGTCACTTTTAAGAGGCAATTTTCTTTAACTGACCAGCAAGCGTGGGTTGATGAACGAAACCCACGATAGTTAAATGTTAATTGTAGGTTTCCCACGTCAACCCATACTACTCAGCCACGTTTTTTAATAGGTCGTTTAACTTGATTAGTGCCTGTTCCTTCACGCGGTGGCAAACCCGTATGTTGAGTCAAAATACGGCCTTTTTTAGCAGTCACTTTTAAAGATACCCCCTCTTTTTCGCTGGAGTTTTTCTTACGTGGACTTTGGTACGTTCCCGTCACCGCAGGCTGAAAGGTCGGTATCAAATGATGTTTACCATTGCCAATTAAATCGGCACGACCCATTTCTTTTAAGGCTTCACGCAACAATGGCCAGTTATTTGGGTCATGATAACGCAAGAAGGCTTTGTGCAAACGACGACGACGGTCACCTTTTACAATTTCTACACCTTCGCTTTTACGTGTCACTTTCTTTAAGGGGTTTTTACCTGAGTGATACATTGCTGTGGCGGTTGCCATTGGTGAAGGATAAAAGGTTTGTACTTGGTCAGCTCGGAAACCATTTTTCTTCAGCCAGATCGCCAAGTGCATCATGTCTTTATCGGTTGTTCCGGGGTGAGCGGCAATAAAGTATGGGATTAAGTATTGTTCTTTACCTGCCTCTTTCGAGAAACGGTCAAACATTTGCTTAAACTTATCGTAGGCACCAATACCCGGTTTCATCATTTTGGATAACACACCTTCTTCGGTATGTTCGGGAGCGATTTTTAAATAACCGCCGACATGATGCGTCACTAACTCACGCACATATTCAGGCGAACGTACGGCTAAGTCATAACGCAATCCTGAACCAATCAGAATTTTTTTTACGCCTTTTAAACTACGCGCACGACGATATAACTGGATTAAGTGTGAATGATCGGTATTTAAGTTTTCGCAAATATCGGGATAGACACAGGACGGTTTACGACAAGCCGCTTCAATCTTGGGTGATTTACAAGCCAAGCGATACATATTGGCCGTAGGGCCACCAAGATCGGAAACGACACCTGTAAAGCCAGGAACATCACGCATTTTTTCGATTTCGCGAATAATACTGTCTTCGGAACGATTTTGAATAATTCGCCCTTCATGCTCGGTAATCGAACAGAAAGTACAGCCACCAAAACAACCGCGCATAATGTTGACCGAAAACCGAATCATGTCATACGCAGGAATTTTGGCATCACCATAGGCGGGATGCGGCACACGGGCATAAGGTAAATCAAAGACGTAATCCATTTCTTCCGTTGATAATGGAATCGGTGGTGGGTTAAGCCAGACTTCTTGCTCACCGTGTCGTTGCACTAAGGCACGAGCATTACCCGGATTGGTTTCTAAATGCAGCACCCGATTGGCATGAGCATACATCACAGGGTCGCCTTTCACTTGCTCAAATGCAGGTAAACGAATCACAGTTTTTTCACGCGGCGGCATACGATGTTTTAAAGCGTTACTCGGTTGAATGGTGACGATTTGTACATCACTTTCCGATAAGCCTTTTTCTTTTTCGACTTCACAGACGGCTAAATCTTGCGTATTCACATAGGGGTTAATAATTGGGTCAACACGCCCTACTTCGTCAACGTTGGTAGAGTCCAGTTCAAACCAACCTTCGGGGGTATCACGGCGCATAAAAGCTGTGCCACGAATATCTGTAATCGTCCGAATGTCATCGCCATTGGCAATACGATGGGCAATATCGACAATCGCTCGTTCGGCATTACCAAACACTAATAAATCGGCTTTCGCATCCAACAATAACGAACGACGGACTTTATCTTGCCAATAATCATAATGGGCAATACGGCGTAAACTGGCCTCAATACCACCCATAACAATCGGTACATGGGGAAAGGCTTCACGCGTACGCTGTGCATAAACTATAGAGCTACGGTCAGGGCGATGACCACCTTGTCCATGCGGAGAATAAGCATCATCAGAACGAATTTTACGATCAGCCGTATAACGGTTAATCATTGAGTCCATATTGCCTGCTGTCACGCCAAAAAATAAATTTGGCTCGCCGAGCTTTTTGAAATCGGCCGCAGAATTCCAGTCAGGTTGGGCAATAATTCCCACCCTAAAACCTTGTGACTCTAATAAACGGCCAATAATCGCCATACCAAAACTGGGATGGTCAACGTAAGCATCGCCTGTCACCAAAATAATGTCACAGACATCCCAGCCTAAACTATCCATTTCGGCGCGACTCATCGGTAAAAAAGGCGCAGCACCAAAACATTCTGCCCAATACTTATCGTAGGCAAAAAGCGGTTTAACGGCAGAAACAGGCACAAGACGGGATGAAGCAGACATGATACACAAACTCTTAAAAACACCCCTGACATTGTACCTGACTCAACCTCGAAAAGAGAGTCGATTTAAATTAACTCTATGTTGGCCAACAATCATGCTTTCTTTTTAAACAACTCTTAGCGATAATCGGCGATTAGCTACCACTTGTCAGATAGACGCGACAAAGCCTCATAAAATGTGGCGCAATAGGCAAGTGGCCTTCATTGATTACAATAAGACCGAATACACAGATTTGCATTTAGCGCGCCTAAGCTCAAAACTTTCAGCTTTAGGCTTAAAACAAGAATCATTATTAGGACTTACGCGGTTATCGCTTATTGGCTCCCCCCCTGCCTTTGGCATCACCCCTTAATTAAGGGGGACTGAGGGGGTGAAAACGCGCTAATTTCGGTGAAATGCGTCAGTCATGTTCTCGTTGCATACGCTAAAGCTTTACATGCGTACAATATAGGAAGCTATTGTGGTGCAAAATACACATAAGTCATCTAACTCATCAGACGGTGAAACCTTACCGCAGCTTATTTCGCCCAAAACTTTGGCTTATATTCACCAATTACTCCAAGACCGTCCGATGTTTTTGTATTTTGAAAACGATATCGAACTACGCTTTTATGCCAAACGTGCCGAAGAATATCGGCGTTTATTGGCTTTGGGTAAATTATTATTTTTATCGTTATATGGCATTATTGCTGTTGCCGCGATAGCCATTTTCCCTGAAACAGTGATGGCTAACGATTTATTTATTTTTAAATATGTCCTTACGCCCATTGGTTTATTATTACTCTTAGTGTTATTACTGGCTGATAATCCACTTTTTCAGCGTCATTATCAATGGTTGGCCACGCCTGTCAGTACCCTCATTTTATTTTGTGTTATTTTGGCTAGTATTAGTCCTTTTGATAGTTTATTTTCTCAACATGCTGCTTATGACGTAATGATTATTGTCACCATCATTAGTTTTGGCTTACGAGTGCAGTTTCCAGTTTGTTTACTTATTGTCTGTTTAGCCGCCATTTTAACTATTTTGACCACCGCCAGCCTTAACTGGAAAATAGATTGGTTTAAATTTGCACATTTTTATGGACTTGGTTCGGCAATTACTTTACTGATTGTGGCCTTAATTGAACGCCAAGATCGCTTTGCTTTTTTACAAGAGCTACTTGTTGCACATCAAACTGTTGAACTGGACCGATTAAATCGTGCTTTAGATAGAATGTCACGCGAAGACCCACTCACCGCGCTAGCCAATCGCCGCGCTTTTGATGATTCTTTAAATCAAGAATGGGAACGAGCCAAAAGAGAGCAACAAAGTATTGCGCTCCTGTACATGGATGTGGACTTTTTTAAGCTATATAATGATACTTATGGTCATAATATCGGCGATGTTTGTTTACGACGCGTGGGGCAAACACTTAAACAGGCTCTCAGACGACCCGCCGATTTAGCCGCACGTTATGGCGGTGAAGAGTTTGTGGTTTTATTACCTAATACTAATGCTGATGGCGCGATTGATGTCGCTCAACGGATTATTAAACATATTGATGCTTTAGCTTTGCCACATAGTCGCTCCAAAACTGCGCCTCATGTGACTTTAAGTATAGGAATTACCTTTACCACTCCCCAAAAACAAAGCACCATCACCGAGTTTTTGGCCAAAGCAGACTCTGCATTATATAAAGCCAAAGAAAATGGCCGACACCAGTATCAAATGGAGGTTTAGTCACATGATAACATCTACGTTGTTATGGGTGATATGCGTCACCTAACATTAGAGAGCCATCTACGCTCTTTATTAAACGGCTTGTCGCAAGACAACTCGGCAGGTACTTTTGCGCAAAATTTACTTTATACCAAACCTCTAGCGGTGCATTTTCGTCCCGATATCGAAAGCGCGTTTTTAGTTAAACGCAACTTAGAATTTAGCCTTATTTTTAAAGTGGCGAGCTTTTTGTGGTTATTACTGTATGTCATTATCCTAACCGCCACCTATCAAAAATTTCAGTATATTTTTACCGATAAAAGCTACTTTATTTGGCAAAGTGCTTTTTTTAGCACAGGTTTATTGATTTTTTTGGGGGGTATTTTTGCGTTTTTGCCAAAAACCCATCATTTTATTCATCAATATGTCGTTGCTCCTGCAATGACCTTATTATTGTATCAATTATTAATTGGCAGTATTGCACATAGTCAACATGAATTTAGTAGTTATGCCTCTTATAATGTGATTATTGCCATGATTATTGCGGTCAATAGTTTACGTTTATTATGGCAAAAGTCTTTATTTATTTTGGCCTGTAGTAGCCTAATGGCTTATGCAACTGCATTTATAAATAACTGGCAGATTCCTTTGCTGCCTAGCTTACATGGTTTTGTACTGATTGCGATTGTATTAATTAATATTGCTTTTTTTATTGAACGCCGTGAGCGTTTAAGTTTTTTAAATGAAATTTTAGTCGAAGTTAAATCCCACGAATTATCACGAATTAACCGTCATTTAATTACTATTGCGCGTGAAGATGCGTTATCTGGTTTGGCTAATCGCCGTGCTTTTGACGACACTTTAATTATTGAATGGGATAGAGCCAGACGTGACGAGCAAGCCATTTCGTTACTGTTTATGGACGTTGACCACTTCAAATTATATAACGACACCTACGGCCATAGTGCAGGTGATGATTGTTTACGCCAAGTTGCAACTGCCATTAAAAAAGCAGTATTGCGTCCTGCTGACTTAACAGCCCGTTATGGCGGCGAAGAGTTTGTGGTGTTATTGCCTGCGACCGATGGTTTGGGTGCAGAGGAAGTGGCTGAACGGATTTTAAGAACCGTTGACACACTGGCTATTCCTCATAAACGCTCTTTGGTGTCGTATCATGTGACAGTAAGTATTGGTATTTGTACCATGTTACCTAATGACAAAAACAATATTGCTCTGTTTATTGAAAATGCTGATGCTGCTTTATATAAGGCCAAAACCTCTGGACGACATTGTTTTAAACATTATATGGATCCTTCTGTGCATAATAACTTTCATTTTAGGCACTAAGGCTGGCTTATGTTAAAACAACAGGAGCAAAATCATGCCACCCTACAACAACAACCTGAGCTTTTCGATTATATTAATCGTATATTATCTAAGCGTAAGTTGACTTTTTTGTTTCCCGCCATACTAGAAGGACAATTTGTTGCCAAACGTGCGACCGATAGTCAAGCTTTTATCAATACGGGACGCTATTTACTCATTGTATTATTTTTGATAATTGTTGCCAATGTCACTATATACTATCAAGATATTGTTTTAGAAAACAACTATCAAATTATTAAAAATACTTATATTCCACTTAGTATTGCAATCGCTTTTATTTTGTTCTCACCACTTATCGAACTTGTCAAAAATAAATTCTATTACTTTATGACTCCCTGTGCCATTTTTATTTTGGCTCAAATTATTTTTTTATCTTTAAAATACGATGGTGATTATAGCGACTTTGTTGTTTATCATTTAATGATGGCAATTATTTTAATGGCTTTTGGTTTACGGTTTGTTTTACCCTTATTTTTTTTAGTATTAACTATTTCTGGCGCAGTTGCAATTAACTTCGCTAATATATGGGATGTATCTATTAATTATGCAAAATTTTCTAATTATTATATTTTATATTGCTGCGTAGTATTGGCATTAACAGCTATTAGCGAATGGCATGAACGTCTCGCATTTTTACAAAGTTTATTATTGGATCATCAATCACAGCAACTAAATCTACTCAACCACGAATTAGCCCGTATTGCCCACGAAGACGCATTAACAGGTATTGCGAATCGGCGCAGTTTTGATGAAATGGCGCGTAAAGAATGGGACCGTTCATTAAGAGACAAACATCCTTTAACTTTGTTATTGCTTGATGTGGACTTTTTTAAGCGTTTTAATGATTTTTATGGCCATAGTGCGGGTGATGAATGTTTGCATTCAGTGGCACAAACACTGAAAAAATCGGTGTTACGCTCATCAGATGTGGTTGCCCGTTATGGTGGTGAGGAATTTGTGATTTTGCTGGCCAGCACCAAAGCAAGTGGCGGTATTGAAGTAGCAGAGCGTATTATTAAGGCAATCGATGAGTTAGCTATTCCCCATCGACAATCAGATATTTTACCTCATGTGAGTATTAGTGTTGGGGTAACTACTCTGATTGCCAGCCCTGATTTGAGTGTTGCAAGCCTAATACATCAAGCTGATGTTGCTTTATACAAAGCCAAAGAGCTTGGCCGACATCAATATGTGGTTTATGAAAATTTATTACCTAAATCGCCGCCAAAATCTTCTGCATAGGTATAGGTAACGCCAAAATTTCACCAGCCGCCTGTGAGCTAAGCCATTGACTATGTTGTTGTTTGACTACACCTATGGTCGCTTTGACCCTAACAGGCTGCACTTGTAAATGATAATGGCTAAAAGTGTGTCTAAAAGACGCTAAGGCGTGTAATTGAATGTTGCTCATGCCCCAGTCATCCGCGAGTTGTTGCGCTAATTGCTCAAGGTTATCTGCCACGACTTCGGGCAAACACCACAATCCGCCCCAAATGCCCGTTGGTGGCCGTTTTAACCATAATAACTGTTGCTGTTGATTTTCTATCACTAAAAAATAGGCGTGTTTGGTGGGAATCACTTTAGTGGCTTTTTTTTGAGGAAAGGCTGTAGGAGTGTCTAATGCATAAGCCTGACAAGTGTTTTGCACAGGACAATACAAACATAAGGGTTTGCTGCGTGTACATAAAGTCGCACCTAAATCCATCATGGCTTGGGTATAAGCCCCTACTCTATCATTCGGCGTAAGTTGTTCGGCCAACGTCCATAATTGTTGTTGCACAACAGCACTGCTGCTATCTCCTGCAATGGCAAAATGTCTCGCCAATACGCGTTTGACATTACCATCCATAATCACGCCACGCTGCTGCCAACCCAAAGCCAAAATTGCTCCTGCGGTTGAGCGTCCTACGCCTTTTAGTGTCAACAGTCCCTCCAAAGTATTGGGAAACTCGCCTCCCATCGCAACGACCTGTTGCGCGGCATGATGTAAATTACGCGCCCGTGCATAATAACCTAGTCCTGCCCAATGCTGTAACACTGTATCTTCATCAGCATCAGCCAAACTTTGCACCGTAGGAAAACTGGCCATAAAACGCTGATAATAAGCAATCACCGTAACCACTTGGGTTTGTTGTAACATGATTTCCGACACCCATACCCGATATGGCGTAGGGTTAAGTTGCCAAGGCAAATCATGGCGACCATGCTGGTCAAACCATGTTAAAACTTTCTGAGAAAATGACTTCATTCGCGTTTAAACAACTTTTGTAATTGTTCGTTAACTTTACCACCCATTTGCTGATTGAGCTGCTCAACCGCTTTTTGTCCTTCTTCACCTAATTTGACGTTATTTTTTTGCAAAGCTTCATCAAACTTTTGTTTGGCTTTTGCTTCGGCTTCGGTCTTTTTAGTATCCAATTCGGCTTTGAGTTTTTGCGCTTTTTCGCTATCTAATAAAGCGGTTATCGACATTTCACGCACTGCACGACTATCAACCGTACACAAAGAAGCAGGTTTGTTAATGTTACCTTTGCAACGAATCGGAAAGGGGTATTTAGCAATACTCTCGCCTACAGCGTCCTTGTTGAGTGTTAATTTAAAATTATAATCGGCTTCCATCGTGACTAAATTAAAACTACCGCCACCATCAATTTTTCCTTTGCGTAAATCGGCATTTAGGGCTTTGGTTTGTACCAAACCATTTTTAATCTCTGCTTCACCCAAAAAGCTCGCAATTTGCGTATCATTTTGTTTATTGGCTAAAGTTTCGGCATTTTTACCTGTGACATAAGGCAACAAGGCTTGATATTTGCCCATTTCACTGGTCACAAGCTGCATCATATTCATGCCTTTTAACACGCCATTTTCAAACTTTAAGCTGCTATTACCTGTTACTGTGCTAGTCCATGCTTGTGTAGAATTACCCACTAATTGTAATTTACCTTGGTAATTGGCTTTGCCTGTAAATAAATCTTGTTTGGTAAATTGTTGTACTAAATTAGCCACTTCAATTTGCTGAATGTTAGGTTGTACGGTCAAAACTGGCTCTTTACCACGTACGTCAATGGTGGTTGGCAAATTAAATGTGCCATTATAAATACTACCTTTTAAAGCATTCACTTGTACCAAACCTTGATTAGCCAAGGCACTGACTTGAAACTGCTTAATCGGGTACGCCATTACCGTTAAAGCACCAATGTTTAATGCCACGTCTAAATTTTGCTTTTTCAGCAATTCTATAGGCAACAAACCGCCTGTTGTGGGTTTGGCATTGGGGTCGGTAGGTGGCAAATAATTATCAACATTAATTTTGTCTAAGTTTAAACGCGCATAAAGCTTTTGATTTTTAAGGTCACTGACACCTGCTTCGCCCGTTAAAGTACTTTCATCCAGTTGAATCTTCATGCCTTTAAATAATACCGATTGTTCAGTACCGCTAATTTGACTATTGATACTCACCGTTTTTAAGGTGTTTACGCTTTTCATGGCAGGAGCTTTCATGCCTAAATCTTGCATCAATTGCCGTAAATTAAATGCCGATGTATTAATATGACCTGCAACGGTCATGCCTTGAGTAACAGGCGTATTGGCTTTGGCTGTTGCCGCTAATGCGGGTAAAAAAAGCTGTAATTGGCCTGTCGTTTTAATGGCTAAGGCATCTAAATTAAAACCATTTAACGCAATTTTACCCTCTTTCCAATTGGCAATAATTGGCGCAGTTAAATGGATAGGCATCACTTTGGGAAAGGCTGTATCACTGACATTAGCCAGTACATCTAAAGGCGCAAACGATAAACCACCTGTTGCCAAATTAGCACTCACTGCCCCACTCAACGTGGCGGTAATAGGTGCTGGACGTGTGGGGTCAGAATAACTGGCATTGGCTTTTAGCTGAGTCAAGCTGACAAGCTGTTGTTTTAAATCGGCATTGATGACACTCGTCAGTTTGAGCGTGGCGGGGCTGCTTAAATTGGCAGCAGGATAACTCGCTTCTACGGCCAAATTGGGCATTTGTAGCTGTTGTAAGGCTAAATTAGCGGCCACATTACCTTGAATTTTTACTGTTGCTGGCGATTTTAAACTGGCTTCGGGATAACTGGCATTCAGTTGCAAAGCAGTGACGTTGACTAACTGTTGTTTCATGTCTGCCAAAACTTTGCCAACGATATCAATATGTGCAGGTGATTTTAGTTTAGGGTCTTGATAATCAAGGGCAAATTTTAAGTTATCTATTTGATGTTGCTGTTGCAACATATCGGCCAAAACATCGGCTTGCACATCAACAATCATCGGTGCAGGTAATAAACTGCCTTGCAAATGACTACGCGCGGTTAAGCCTTTTAAGGTGTAACGCTGTGCCTCTTGGTTTAATTGCAGTGTAGTATTGAGGTCATTATCGGCAATTAGCGTTTTGCCTCGTGCATCTTTTTGACTATAGACAAATTTAACCCGTATTGGAAAAGCTTTTTCTAAGTCGATATTACTTGCTTGTACCAACAACTTTTCGAGTTGACCTTCAAGCTGATTTTTTTCATCTTTAAACGCCAAAGCACTGTTGGTAATCTCTAATAAAGTGACATTAAATGCTATTTTTTCTGATTTATCTTCGGGTTGATTTTTTAACTTACTGAGCATTTTATCCCAACTGCTGGTACCGTTGGCATATTGAATAAAATTGAGCTGTGCGCCGTCTAACATCACTGAATCAATAGCAATTTTTTTGGATAATAAAGGCATGACTTGCACATTAACTGAGGCTTGTTTAATCGCAACCAAGGTTTGTTTGGCGGCACTATCGCTTAGGGTAGTTGCGCCTAATTTAAGACCAATTTGTGGCCATAATTGCCATTCAATACGCTCGTTAATCGCCAAATCCATATCGGTTTTATCTTTAACTACCGCATAAATGTCGTTTTTATAATCATTCGGGTCTATGACAAATAAAATAAAACCGATAAATGCTAAAACCAGTGTCAACAGACTAGCAAAAATAATCGCGGTGATTTTGGCAAACTTAGGCATGATTGATTTCCTGACAACGAGCGAAGCTAGACTAAGATAGCATCATTCCGCATCAACAAGCCACAATGATAAATATCCGATTACAGGCTTGCCATGATTGATACGAATGATTTCTTCTTTAGTCTCTAAGATATTAAAATCAACATCGTTAGCCAGTTTATTCAAATAAGAAATAGCGTGTGTGTAGCGGCCTGTATCATTCAATTTAAAATTTTGCATTTCTGACTCAGACAAAGATTCTGTAGAAAAGGCAAAAATCCCATGAGGACGAAGCAGTCGTTTAGCCTCAAGCACAAGCTCATCTAATGCGCCAAGATAAACAAATACATCTGTAGCCGCAATTAAATCATAACTGGCATCAGGCTCACTTCGCATCATTGATAAGATATCTTTATGTTCCAGAAGATCATAAATATTAAGCTCCGCTGCTTTTTCAAGCATTTTAGTAGAAATATCGACACCTACTATTCGACTAGCGTGGGATGATATTGCCTTACCAAACAATCCAGTCCCACACCCTAAGTCAAGAACATCCAGTTTTCGACCTGCCAAATTGACCTCAGAGTCAATTAAAGAAACTAACAACGTAGGTATATGATAGTGTAGTGTTTGTGTCAGATGCGATTCAAATTTTTCTGCATATTGGTCAAACAATTGCTCAACATAACTCGTTGGTGCTGTCGTTGTTGTTAATCCAGAAAAAGCCGCCACTAAGTGTTTCAATGGGCTTTCAGGGTCTATTCTTACCACTTCTTTAAAAGCATTCAAGGCATCCTGCTTTCTACCTAACTCAAGATATAAATTCCCCAAGTTCCCATGTATCGCAGCAACATTTGGAATCGTTTTAATAGCCTCTTCAAAAACATTCAATGCATCCTGCTTCCTTTCCAATTTAAGATATGCATTAGCTAAATCTTCATGCAAAGCGGCATTATTAGGGTTAATACTAATCAGTTTTTTTAAATGAGCAATCGCTTCTTCATTTCGCTCCAATTGCATATAAATTTTAGCAAGATTACTATGACTGGCAATATGTTCAGGCTCTAGGCTAAGGACTTTTTCAAGTAAGGTAATAGCCTTCTGATAATCTTTCTCCGCAAATGCTAAACCTGCTCGCTCAAAGATAAAATTGACTGCTGATGGAAAGGCCAATATGGCTCGTTCTAATAGGCTCTTGGCCAGTGCCGTATTACCTTGTGCTTGATATACTTCAAATAACATACTATAGGCAAACTCAAACTGAGGATTGATGTTGCTTGCACGAATATAATGCTCAGTTGCTTGACGTAAATCACCTTTACTTTTGGCAATATTGCCCAACATAAAATAGGCATCAACACTATTGGGCGTAATAGATAAGGCTTGTTGTAAACATTTCTCTGCTTGTTCAACTACACCCGTTTCTAGCAAGGCAAAGCCTAAAGCAACTAATGCTTCTGAAAAATGGGGGGATAATTTAATTGCTTGCTGATAACACGCTATGGCCTGTTCGTAACGCTCTTCACCAATATAGACATCACCTTGCTTTTTTAAATCTACAGCAGCATGATTGGGGCTAGCACTATGAGAATTTATAAGTTTTTTTATGTTGGCAAACATCTCGTTTTGCTCCTGTAATCTGTGTTGATGTTGATTTTGTTCAATGTACCGTTAAATGTGTAATACAGTCCTTACTTTAGCCTATTTATTAACAAATTTAACTACTTGCTCTACCGAATTTGAGCAAGCATTGGCACAAGAGCCACAACCACTATCACAGCCATCTTTTTTTTGTGGTGATGAAAAATACTGTCCTGCTTTAATCCACCCCTTAGCATTTAACCATCGGGCAAGGCGTTGTTGACCTAGGTTAGGTGCAAAACGACTGAGCGTAGCCCACAAGCTCCATAACACGATGAGCCCAACCAAACTATTTTCCGCTAATTCATTCATGATAAAGCCAACACGGTACGATAAGTAATAAACGCGGCTAAATAGGCTAAAGCAAACAAATAAAAAGTCATCATACCCACCATACGCCATGAGCCTGTTTCGCGCTTCACGGTGGCTAAAGTCGCTAAACATTGTGGCGCAAATACAAACCAGACTAATAATGACAAGGCGGTTGCTAAAGACCACTGTGTTGCCACCAATGAGCCTAACTGTTCGGCAATTGCTTCGTCATTACCTGCTATGGCATACACTGTACCTAATGCCGCAACCACCACTTCACGCGCGGCCATGGCAGGAATCAAGGCAATACAAATTTGCCATGTAAAACCAATCGGCGCAAAAATAAATACTAAAGCATGACCGAGTTGCCCTGCAAAACTGTAATCAATCGCAGGTAAAGCCGCATTTTCGGGGGCATGAGGAAAGGTTAACAACACCCATAACAAAATGGTCAGTGCCAAAATAATCCCGCCCACCCGTTTAATAAAAATCATCGCCCGTTCATACAACCCCAAAGCCACATTATGCCAATTGGGTAAGCGATAACTCGGCAGCTCTAACAATAAAGCATGTGCGCTTTTGTCACGCTGAAAATACTTCATCACAGTCGCAACCACTAATGCCGAGACTATGCCTCCTGCATACAAAGCAAATAACACCAAACCTTGCAAATTAAACAGTCCCCACACCGTTTGTGCAGGAATAAATGCCCCAATTAACAAAGCATAAACGGGCAGCCGCGCCGAACAAGTCATGAGTGGCGCAACCATAATCGTGGTTAAACGGTCGCGTGGGTCACTAATACTACGAGTGGCCATAATACCAGGTACGGCACACGCAAAACTGGACAATAAAGGAATAAATGCCCGACCTGTTAAACCTGCTTTAAACATTAAACGGTCAAGCAAAAACGCCGCACGCGGCAAATAACCCGATTCTTCTAAAGACAAAATAAACAAAAACAAAATCAGAATTTGGGGCAAAAACACCAACACGCCCCCTACCCCTGCTAATACCGCATCAACAATTAGACTTTTGAGCAAACCATCGTTCATCTGTGTGGCGACAATGTCTGACAACCAGCCCATGCCTGCTTCAATGCCATCCATAAACGGGGCTGCCCATGCAAACACCGCCTGAAACATCAAAAACATCAATGTTGCTAAAATCAACAAACCCGCAACAGGATGTAATAACACACTATCCAACACATCATCACGGCGGTCGGTATCGGTAGGCATCACCACTGCATCGGCCAAAATAGCACGCACTTGCTGATGAATATCGGATTGTTCAGTAACACCACGGTTCACAACTGTCGGCGGCTCTGCATCTAATAAGACTAATAATTTATCTATGCCTTGTTTGTTGAGTGCCACTGTTTCGACCACAGGCATTGCTAAATGTGCGGCCAGTTTGGCGGTATCTATTTTAATACCGCGCCGCTTTGCATCATCCATCATGTTTAGCACCAATACCATAGGCCGTCCTAAATGCTGAACTTCTAATACAAAACGCAAATGCAAACGTAAATTGGTAGCATCAACCACACACACTAAGACATCGGGCATTGGCTCGCTGGGCATTTCTCCCAAACAAATAGCACGAGTAATTGCTTCATCGGGACTGGTGGCCGCCAAACTATACGCACCTGGTAAATCGAGTACCCGTAAACGCCGACCCGAGGGCAAATTGACAAAACCTTCTTTGCGCTCAACGGTCACGCCTGCGTAGTTGGCAACTTTTTGCCGTGCGCCTGTCAATTGATTAAATAATGAGGTTTTACCGCAATTAGGATTACCAATCAGGGCAATATGTTGAATGCTGCTCATAGGCCAACCACCACTACCCGTTCGGCTTCACTCAAACGTAAGGCAAAACGGGTAAAGCCTATTTGTACCAAAATAGGGTCGCCACCAAAGGGTGCGCGGCCAATTAAACGCACTTGCTCACCCGCAACAAAGCCTAATTCACTTAAACGCTGGGCAATCGTGTCTTGTGTACCCTGTGCTTGTACGGTATCGACTATCGCTGATTGATTGTGACTTAACTGAGAAAGAAACACTGCGCCACCACGCAAATAAAAATAAGAATCATTCCTATTTTGGCGACTAATGATGATGGTGTCAAATTATATTCAAATTGGGCAAGCTAAAATAAATGCCCCATTTTTTCTTCTTTGGTGTCTAAGTACTGGTCGTTATGTGGATTACGTCCTGTCATTAACGGCACACGCTCCACAACATCAATGCCGTGTTGTTCTAAGGCCGCCACTTTTAGCGGATTATTGGTCATTAAACGGACTTGATGAATACCTAAGTGTTTGAGCATATCTTCACACATACTGTATTCGCGTAAATCGGGGGCAAAACCAAGCTGTTCATTGGCTTCAACCGTGTCCGCGCCTTTATCTTGTAAAGCATAGGCACGCACTTTATTTACCAAACCAATGCCTCGTCCTTCTTGACGCAAATATAAAATCACGCCACGTTGCTCTTGTGCTACTTTTTGCATCGCTGCTTCGAGTTGTGGCCCACAATCACAACGTAATGAGCCAAAACCATCACCCGTTAAACATTCAGAATGGACACGAATCAATACAGGCTGACCATCGGCAACATTACCCATACTCAAGGCAATATGTTCTTGTCCTGATTCGCTTTCTTCAAAAGCATGAATCAAAAAGTCGCCATGTTTGGTTGGCAGTTTAGAAGACGCTATAAAAATAATCGACACGCAGCAGACTCTCTGAGATTAGAATCAAAATTTTAATCTATATGAGGACAATTAAGTAAAAAAACAATCAAGAAAACCAAACAGTCACTTTTCAGTGAGTACCATTTTTTGGCCTGACTGCTCTAATTTGACTCGACTTAAAAAACTCATCCCCAATAAAATGGGTAAATCATCCTCAGTATCACGAATCGTTGCATCAACAAATGGCAAAGTAATTGTCCCGACTTTGACACTATTGAGCGTCATCTGCCAATGTTTAACAGGGCCATTTGCCGTACCGCTCATCCCCTCTTTACCTTTGGTGCGAAAATCAATACCAATACGCTGTGCTTGTTTACGACTCATCGAAATCGAAGTTGCGCCCGTATCCACTAAAAAAGACACTATGCGCCCATTAATAACCCCACTGGTAATAAACTGGTGGCCTAAATTGGCATAAATACTCACACTCGCTTTAGGCTTAACAATCTCGGGCTTTTTTTCTTCAATGACAGGCGGAGGAGCAGACTGAAATGTTTCTCCCAAGCCTAAAGGAACTTCTTTACTCTCTATCACTAACACCGCTTTTTGGCTGCTGATAGATTTTAATTGCACGTTTTGATGACTTTGACCCACTTTAATCACCGCACTTTTTTCATCAACTTTAATAAACGCACGGTCGCCAAATAAGCCTAATACTTTAATTTCTTGAGCAAAACTAAGATTAGCGATACTTAAAAAAATGAGGACAAGGTATTTAACCAACCCGCATCGACTATTAGCCACATCAAACCTCCTGCGGCCAAGCCCGCTAAGACATCATCAAACATAATACCTAAGCCACCATGCAAATTTTTATCACACCACGAGATTGGCCAAGGTTTTAAAATATCAAATATTCTAAATAACACAAAAGCGAGCAAAATACCGATATAAGTCGCTGTATTCCAATCAGCAATTGCCAATAAAGGTAACAGACTGAGCCATTGACCAACAAACTCATCCCAAACAATCGCTGAATGGTCATGGACTTTTAAAATGTCGGCGGCTTTGCCACATAACCACACGCCAAAAATACTGGCGGCAATAATCAAGCCAATACTCCCCCACAACCCTAACGCGACTAACACAGGGAAAAACACAAGGGCTAAAGCCGAACCTGCTGTACCAGGTGCTTTGGGGGATAATCCTGAGCCTAAACCAAAAGCTAAAAAGATAATCGGATTTTTGATCGGATATGAAGGCATAAAACGTCCTAAAAATGTTGATAGCCTTGTGTATTGAGCTTATAAGGCTGGCCATGATGGGTCAAATGTAAACCAGTTGCCGCCACAATCGTCCCTATACGAGTGACAGGAACAGCCGCATTGCTTAATTTAATCAGATTGGCATCAGGCATGGTAAAGCATAACTCATAATCATCACCCGAAGTCAAAGCCAAGGCCAATGCTTGATGAGGAGGCAAGGCATTCAAACTCTCAGACAAGGGTAAACGTTCTAATTGTAATTCTGCGCCCACATGAGAAGCCTGTAAAATATGGCCTAAATCTTGGGCTAAACCATCAGAAATATCTAAACAAGCACTCGCCAAACCGCGTAAAGCTAAACCTAAAGCAATTCGTGGTTGAGGAAAATCTAAACGCGCCCGACAAAACTCTTGTTCTGAGGCCGATAAATTGAGTCCTTGTAACTGTTGTAAGGCGATTTTTAAGCCTAGCCCTGCATCACCAATTGTACCTGACACATAAATTCCATCGCCGACTTGTGCGCCATCGCGTTTAATTGCTTGCACTATAGGTAGCGTACCTAAGGCGGTAATGGTAATACTTAATTCTGTGCCTTTAGTCGTATCGCCACCAACTAAAGCGACTTTATGCTGATTAGCTAAATTAAATAATCCGTTAGCAAATTCTTTAATAAAAAACTCATCCGCTTTGGGTAAAGTGACTGCCAATAATAACCAACGAGGTTTTGCTCCCATCGCGGCTAAATCAGATAAATTAACGGCAACCGCTTTGTGACCAATCGCAAAAGGATGGGTATGATGCGGAAAATGGCGGCCAGCAATCAACGTATCGGTCGTTGCAACTAACACTTCACCTTGAGGGACATTTAAGACGGCGGCATCATCACCAATACCAATAGCAACACCATCGTGTGAGCCACGTCTTTTAAAGTATTGATTGATAAGCTGAAATTCGGAAGGCATAAATTATGCTATTTAAAAGTTTTGTAGTCTGTATGCAGCGTAGCGAAATACAGGAATTTTAATAAACAGCATTATTCCCGTGTTACGTTGCACTTCACACGGGCTACCTGTTAATTGGAGGGTGTATTAGACGCGCACAAGGCGCGCCCCTACTAAGCCTGTTTTTCAGCTTGGCGCACCACTTTAGCCAATTCATCCAAAATACTATTGATGTATTTATAAGAGTCTGTTGCGCCAAAATCTTTAGCTAATTCAACGGCTTCATTTAAAATAATCCGATAGGGAATTTCGATGTGATGAATTAACTCATACGCGCCAATACGCAAAATAGCGCGTTCTACAGGGTCAATTTGACTGGCTTTGCGGTCTAAAAATCCTTCATAAGCCGCATCTAATTCGCGCGAACGCAACGATGCCTGATGCAACAACTCATGAAAATACGCCAAATCGACTTTGTGCATGGCATTTTCGACACGGTAACGCGCTTCAATTTCAAAAGGCTGATTACCCGACAATTGCCACTCATACAAACCTTGTAAGGCAAAGCGACGCGCTTTGTGGCGCGCAGCTGGTGTATTTTTGGCTTGGGGCTTGTTAGGGTGAGCTTGCATTATATCGCCTTTAACAAGGAAACCATTTCGATGGCAGTCATCGCTGCATCTACGCCTTTATTGCCTGCTTTAGTGCCTGAACGCTCAATCGCTTGTTCGATGCTATCGGTGGTCAATACGCCAAACACGACCGGCAAACCCGCATCCAAACCGACCACGCCCAAACCTTTAGCACACTCACCTGCCACATAATCAAAATGGGGCGTGCCACCACGAATAACCGCACCGAGGGCAATAATGGCATCATAGTGCTTTTTTTCGGCTAATTTTTTAGCAACAAGGGGTAATTCCCATGCACCTGGTGCGCGGACGATGGTAATGTTTTCGTCTGTTACCCCATGACGTTTTAAGGTGTCTAAAGAGCCTTGTAATAAAGCCTCAACCACAAAACTATTAAAACGACCAACCAAAATAGCGTATTTGCCATTGGCATTCTGAAAATTACCTTCGATAGTGTTCATATATCACTCCACAATAAATTTTTGTACCAAAACCCTCACCCCACCCCTCTCCCACAAGGAGAGGGAGTTCTCGCAAGGGTCACATTCAACCGTCTTATTCAGTTGCTAAGTATTCAACAATTTCCAAACCAAAACCCGACAAGGCATTAAACCGCATCGGAGAGCTTAATAAGCGCATTTTGCTTACGCCTAAATCGCGTAAAATTTGCGAGCCTGCACCAATGGTACGATACATACCTGCACCGTCATTGGCATTAGTACGCGGACGACCACCAAAAAACTGGTCAATATGTTCTATCATATCCGCAGAGCTATAATCTTGACCCAATAACACCAAAATCCCTGCTTCGTGTTTGCTGATTTCGGCCAAACTTTTTTGCAAGTTCCAACCAATACGGCCTTGATATTTGGCATGTAACAAATCACGCAAAGGGTTAACTGCATGTACGCGCACCACAGGCACTTGTTTTTGTACATCGCCTTTAACTAAGGCAATATGCACATCACTGCCCGCGTGTTCTTGATACGAAATTAAGCGAAAATCACCATATTCAGTTGGTAACAAGTTTTCGCTGACCCGTTTTACCGTTTGCTCATTAACCATTCGATAATGAATTAAATCGGCAATTGTACCAATTTTAAGGTTATGTAATTCGGCAAATTTTTCCAAATCGGGACGGCGCGCCATTGTGCCATCTTCGTTCATAATTTCAACAATCACCGCCGCAGGCTCTAAACCCGCTAAACGTGACAAATCACAGCCTGCTTCGGTATGGCCAGCACGATGTAACACACCGCCAGCTTGTGCCATTAACGGAAAAATATGGCCGGGTTGAACGATGTCAGCAGGTTTGGCATCACGCGCTACCGCCACTTGTACCGTGTGGGCGCGGTCATGTGCCGAAATGCCCGTGGTTACGCCACTGGCTGCTTCAATCGACAAAGTAAAATTAGTGCCATGGCTTGCACCATTACGCGTCACCATTAACGGTAAATTCAGTTGTTGGCAACGTTGACGAGTTAAGGTTAAACAAATCAAACCCCGCGCATGTTTAGCCATAAAGTTAATATCTTCAGGGCGCACATGACTCGCGGCCATCACAATATCACCTTCGTTTTCGCGGTCTTCGTCATCCATTAAAATGACCATTTTACCTAAACGAATATCGTTAATTAACTCTTCTACAGTATTTAAGGGCATTGTTGCCTCGCGTTTTACGAAAAAAGGATGATATCTAAAACTTGAGTCTAGGTTTAGCGCATAAAACCGTGTTTTGCCAAAAACTCTAAACTAATATCGCTTTTTGCGCTTGATTGTGCTGCTTTGTCGCCCAACAACAAACGCTCTAAGTAACGGGCCAATAAATCGACTTCTAAATTAAGCACACTACCCACTTGCCATGAACCAACATTGGTTTCTTGTACGGTATGCGGCACGATATTTAAACTAAACACGGCACCATCAATGGCGTTGACAGTAAGACTAATACCATCAACAGTAATAGAGCCTTTTTCGGAAATATATTTGGCCAATTCATCAGGTGCGCGTACCTGATATTGCAAAGAACGGGCATCTTGCTTAAAGCTAATAATTTCGCCTAAACCATCGACATGGCCACTGACAATATGACCACCCAAGCGACTGGTAGGCATTAATGCTTTTTCTAAATTCACTGCCGTGCCAACTTTCCATGTTTTTAAACAAGTACGGCGTAAGGTTTCATTAGAGACATCGGCCACAAAACCTTGACCTGTTAGCTCAACCACAGTGAGACAAATACCATTGGTGGCAATCGAGTCGCCCAATTTAACATCTGCCAAGTTAAGTTTGCCTGTGGCAATCGTTAAACGCACGTCACCACTACGCGGCGTGAGCTGTTGCACATGGCCAACAGCTTCAATGATTCCTGTAAACATAAGGCGGCACTTTTAACAAAATCAAGAGGAATGAAAGGATACCGAAAAGCCTGCATTTAAGCAAAAAAGTTATCTGTTTAATGTCAGCCGTATATCGCCACCAACCCTACGCATATCGGTGATATTAAGTCGTTGTTGTTGTGCCATTTGAGTAAAAGGCAATTCAAACATGGGGCGTGCTTCACTGCCCAATAAGGTTGGCGCAAGATACACAATTAACTCATCAACTAAATGAGCTTGTATAAATGCCCCAGCCACTGTTGCCCCTGCCTCAACTAATACCTCATTAACACCACGCTCGGCTAATTTTTGTAATACTTGTTTTAAAATCCACTCTCTACCTTCATCTAAATCAGAGGGAGGAGCAAATGACCAAATTTCTGCACCTAATGCCTGTAATGCCAAAGCGTGTGGATGAGTAGTGGCGTGTTGACTAACAATCACCACGCCCGTTTGTTGAAGAATTTTTGCATTTAAAGGGGTGCGTAATTGCGAATCTAAAACTACCCGCAAAGGTTGTACAGGCTCACCATAATGCCAATCAAGCCACTCTTCGGGACGTACCGTTAAACTGGGGTCATCGGCCAATACTGTACCAATGCCAGTAATCATTGCACCACTTTGAGCGCGAAGTTTTTGTACATCGCGCCGCGCCTCTGTGCCTGTAATCCATTTTGATTCACCCGATTGCATGGCAGTACGACCGTCTAAGCTGGCAGCCGTTTTAAGCCGCACATAGGGCAAGCCGCCCTGCATCCGTCTAAAAAAACCTTGGTTTAGCGATTTAGCTTCATTTTCTAAAACACCAACGGTAGTACTAATCCCTGCATTTTCTAAAATGGCTTGGCCTTTGCCTGCCACTAAAGGATTACTGTCTAAATTCGCCATCACCACGCGAGACACTCCCGCTTCTACTAAAGCATTGGCACAGGGCGGCGTGCGGCCATAATGAGCGCATGGCTCTAAAGTGACATACGCGGTTGCACCTTGAGCGTGTTGTGCGGCTTGACGTAAAGCAAACACTTCGGCATGAGGCTGACCTGCACGAGCATGAAATCCCTCACCCACAATTTGACCATCTTTAACAATGACACACCCTACACGCGGATTAGGCTGCGTGGTATATAAGCCTTCTTTGGCTAATTGAATGGCTTTGGCCATATACAAATTGTCATTCATGCTTGAGGTTCATCACGTTGATTAAGTTTGTCAATTTCGGCTCTAAAGGCATCCACATCTTGAAAATCACGATACACTGAGGCAAAACGCACATAGGCCACTTTGTCGAGTTTGGCCAATTCGGTCATCACCATTTCACCAATTAAACGTGATTTAACTTCACGCTCACCCGAAGCACGTAATTTATGTTGAATCAGTTGAATTGCTCTGTCTATTTTTTCGATACTGACAGGACGTTTTTGTAGTGCATGCATCATACTTTTGCGTAATTTATTATCGTCAAATGGCACACGGGTATTATCTGACTTAATCACTCGTGGCGTAACCAACTCCGCGCCTTCAAAGGTGGTAAAACGCTCGGCACAGGCAATACATTCACGGCGGCGACGTACTTGCTCGCCATCGCCAACTAAGCGCGAATCTATCACTTTGGTATCAGGTGCACGGCAAAAAGGACAATGCATAATTAACTCTGAATTTTAGATACTAACAATTGGTCAATCCGATAATTATCAATATCAACCACTTCAAACTTATAGCCCGCATAATCAATACTATCGGTACGTTTAGGGATTTTTTTGAGCTGATACATCATAAAACCCGCTATCGTTTCATATTGACTTTCATCAGGAAACATTTCTATTTCTAGCACACGGCGCACATCTTCAATCGGTGTCACACCATCAATCAGCCACGAATTTTCATCACGTTTAACAATTTGTTCTTCAATAAACGAGCTAACCAAATCGCCCATTAAGGTTTTCATCACGTCATTGAGGGTCACAATGCCCACCACTAAGGCATATTCATTCAAAATAAAGGCTAAATCTTGATTGGTCATTTTAAAGCGTTCTAACAATTCTGATAAAGTTAAAGAATCAGGAATTGCTAACACATTTTTAACTTTTAATTCACTATTTAACGAAATCGTTTGCTGATTGAGGGTACGTTTTAAAATATCTTTAGATTCAACATAACCGACAACAGCATCAATTTGGTCGTCACACACCAAAAAACGACTGTGTGGAAATTCCGTAATTTTCTTTTTCAGCGTGTCTTCGTCATCTTGCAAACGTAAAAAAATCACATTTTCACGCGCAGTCATGGCAAAAGTGACGGTGCGTGTGTCTAGCTCAAAGACATTTTCAATCAAATGCTGCTCTTGTTTGTGTAATGCGCCCGATGCGGTACCTGCATCCACCATCGCTGATACATCATCAAAGGTAATCGCATCTTCGGGCGTGGTTTTGATATTGAGTAACTTAAATAAACCTGTCGCAATACCGTCATACATCAACACAATCGGCTTTAATAACTTTAAAAAAAATAAAATCGGTTGAACAATACTCACCGCCACCCGTTCAGGATAGGTCATAGCTAAACGCTTGGGCATTAAATCAGCAAAAATAATAAATAATGAAGTGACCAAAATAAAAGAAATTAAAAAACTGACTTTATTTAGCCATGCGGTATGACCAAAAACCTGCTCTAAAAACGCCGCCACATACGGTGATAAGGCTTGCTCGCCCAAAATACCGCCCATAATGGCAATCGCATTTAAAGCGACCTGAATCACGGTAAAAAAGTTACCTGGTTGTTGTTGTAAGCCTAAGACCTTACTGGCGTTTTTGTCGCCATGTTCGACCATTTGCTGCAAACGAATCCGCCGTGACGAGGCTAAAGCAATCTCGGCACACGAGAAGAAGGCACTGGCAATAATTAAAGCCAGAATGATAAAAAAATGCTCAAGAAAACTCATAACGACTCTAAATCAACGCTTAAAAGCGAGATGCTAACTTAGGGCTTACGCGGTTATCGCTTATTTGTTCACATTTTAACCGTCCTCTACGGTTTTATGCTCACAAAATGCGCTAATTGCAGTGCAATGCGTAAGTCCCACTATACGCCAAGCCTTGTTATTAGGCAAAAAATAGCCCAAGTTTGTTTTGCAGCAAAAAACGCGCTACTCTCAATTTATCACCATCAACTGGAACAGTGACTATGTTAAGTACGCTTTTAGGTAAAGCCGTTTTTAAGCTCAATGGTTGGACATACGATAATAAACCTGAGTTGTTTGGCAGCAAACAAGTCATTATTGGTTTTCCTCATACCACGAACATGGATACCGTTCGTGCTGTCGCTTTATTTAATATCCTGAATTTAAAAACCAATACGCTCATCAAAAAAGAATTATTTTTTTGGCCTTTATCTACGGTATTAAATGCGGTGGGTGGCCTGCCTATAGACCGTCAACAGTCACAAAATTTAGTGCAAAATATGATTGATGAATTTAATCAACGTGAGCATTTTACCTTAGTCATAGCTCCCGAAGGCACACGCGGCAAAGACGGACAAAAGAAAGGTATTAAAACGGGTTTTTGGCATATTGCTAAAGGGGCTAATGTGCCAATTGTGCTGATGTTAGCCGACAATGCCAACAAACGTGGCCGCTTTTTGGGCAAAATCATCCCTACAGCATTAGAGACAGACCTTGAAACGATTTATCGTTTGTATGCCCAAGCAGGGGTAGATATTCGATAACAAAAAAGGCGCATGATGCGCCTTTTTTATTTTTACCTAACCCTCACCCCAACCCTCTCCCAAAGGGCGAGGGGGCTACGCATTAGCCTTGATACACAGGAAATTGTTGGCAAATGGTGTGTACTTGTTTGGCCACACGCGCAATCACTGCTTCGTCAGTAGGTGCATCTAAAATATCGCACATCCAATTTGCTAACGCAGCAACTTCGGCCTCACCAAAACCACGCGTCGTTACCGCAGGTGTACCGACACGAATACCCGAAGTGACAAAAGGTGAACGTGGGTCATTAGGCACAGCGTTTTTATTAACGGTAATTCCTGCACGACCTAAAGCAGCATCGGCTTCTTTACCCGTTAACTCTTTGCCAATAAAAGACACCAAGAACAAATGATTGTCTGTGCCATTAGAAACGACATCATAACCACGCTCAATAAATACCGCCGCCATGGTTTGGGCATTAACAACCACTTGCTTTTGATATGCGGTAAAATCGGGCTGCATCGCTTCTAAAAAGCATACAGCTTTAGCGGCAATCACATGCACCAAAGGGCCACCTTGATTACCTGGAAATACTGCCGAATTGAGTTTCTTTTCGATTTCTTCGTTTTTACGCGCCAAAATCAAACCCGAACGTGGGCCACGCAAGGTTTTATGGGTTGTGGTTGTGGTGACATCAGCAATTTGCACAGGATTTGGATACACGCCTGCTGCCACTAAACCCGCAACGTGCGCCATATCGACCATTAAATATGCACCGACTTTGTCGGCAATATCACGAAAACGCTGCCAATCCATAATCCGTGAATACGCCGAAAAACCAGCAATAATCATTTTTGGCTTGTGTTCTAAGGCTAAACGCTCTACTTCGTCATAATCTACTTCGCCAGTTGCTGGATTTAAACCATATTGAACGGCGTTGTAAGATTTCCCCGAAAAGTTCACTTTTGCGCCATGTGTTAAATGACCACCATGCGCCAAGCTCATGCCTAACACAGTATCGCCTGTATTTAACAACGCCAAAAATACCGCACCATTGGCTTGCGAGCCAGAGTGAGGTTGTACGTTGGCATAATCTGCACCAAATAACTGTTTAGCACGGTCAATGGCCAAACTTTCAACAATATCGACATACTCACAACCGCCATAATAACGCTTACCTGGATAACCTTCGGCGTATTTGTTGGTGAGTTTAGAGCCTTGAGCCGCCATGACCAAAGGCGAACAATAGTTTTCGGAAGCGATTAACTCAATATGCGCTTCTTGGCGCGCATCTTCTTGGCTAATGGCTTGGGCTAAGGCGGGGTCAAACTGGGCAAGAGTGATATTGCTAAACATTACAGGGTCTCAGGTTGAGCTAAAGAATCTTTGTATTTTAACACGTCAAATGCAAAGCGATAATGATTTTCTCTCAATCAAGAGATGAACAGTTATCAGTTATCAGTTATCAGTTATCAGTTATCAGTTATCAGTTATCAGTTATCAGTTATCAGTTATCAGTTATCAGTTATGTTAAAACCTTGGTCACTCCAAACTCAACACTCTTCTTCCACCTGCAAACGATTTTTGCCAATAATTATGTGTCAATTTATCTAAACGAATCACATTGCCTGTTGATGGCGCATGAATAAACCGCCCTTCCCCCACATAAATTCCCACATGATTGATTTGATTGGCGTTATTAGTTTGAAAAAACACCAAATCACCTACCACTAAATTTTCAGAATCAATGGGACTGCTATGCTCATACATTTCACGCGAAGTACGCGGTAATTTTTTTACCCCTGACTGCAAAAGTACATACTGTACTAAACCACTGCAATCAAAACCAATATCAGGATTAGTACCGCCAAAAAAATAAGGTTTACCCACAAAGCTAATCGCAGCGATGGCAGCTTCTTGCAATTTGGCAACAGGCGTTAAAGCGACTGGTGTTGGGTCTTGTGGTGTGATTTTTTCGATAAAGTCGCCCAAAACATCAGCCTGAGCCAACAATGGCTTGGTGACGCACATAGCCCATAACAGCACATTGAAAATTTTTTTCATGATAAAGGAATGTATTACCAGATTAAATGTCAGTATAGCTTAAACCAAACTGCGCTATAATCGCGCCACCTTAAACTATTCCTCTACAAAAATTATGGCGCAATATATTTACACCATGAATCGTGTTTCTAAGCTCGTGCCGCCGAAACGTGAGATTCTTAAAGATATTTCCTTATCGTTCTTTCCTGGTGCCAAAATTGGCGTACTGGGTTTAAACGGTTCGGGTAAATCCACGTTATTACGCATTATGGCGGGCGTAGATAAAGACTTTCAAGGCGAAGCTCGCG
>Ga0209599_10000288_pt1 | contig 35430 bp, 24 predicted proteins | sample Shrwel_input2_FT_FD_187534 | JGI IMG/M metagenome (GOLD analysis project Ga0209599, IMG submission 187534) | Subsurface microbial communities from deep shales in Ohio, USA - Utica-3 well 1 S input2 FT (SPAdes) (version 2) ...
AGCGCACCGACATATAGCCAATAATCTGGCCTTGCTGCTTGACCGGCACGATAAATGCCGACACCCAGTAGTGGTCGCCGTTTTTACAGCGGTTTTTGACCATGCCTTTCCAGGTGTGGCCGTTTTTTAGTGTGCGCCACATATCGGCAAAAGCAGCCGGGGGCATGTCGGGGTGGCGGACAATGTTCTGGTTGCTGCCCAGTAGTTCTTCGCGCTCAAAACCGGACAGTTGGACAAAGGCATCGTTGGCGTAGGTGATCACGCCTTTGAGGTCGGTTTTGGTGACAATCGTGCCACGGGTGAAGGGTTTTTCGGTTTGGGTGACAGGAAGATTTATTTTCATTTTTGTAAAAGATAACGCCCAATCGTTGACTGCGGCAGGGAACGTCTGTCTGCAGCCGAGGTGAAAGCCAAAGAAAAATCAAGCAAGTCTGGGGAAGCCGGCATGACTCACCGCACAAGGAATATCCGGTTCAGCTTGATCCTGACTAATGACCTTTTGTTCATTACGTATGGCCAATCTGACGGGAAACCTGCTTGCCCATGGTGTATTCCAGCGCGGTATTTTTATCCGCCATGTCAATTTTGACATTGCTGGATAGCCCAATGCGCAGGCCAGAATGCGTAGCAAGCGCGTTGGCTTGCTATTACTGTCTTGAGTGTCGGTTTTTCAAACAAACAATTGAATAACATGCTTTGTGTTAATGGTGTTAACGTACTTGCGTGGCCACATAGTGGCTAACAATCCAGCAGAATCAACCGTATGCAATGCCAAAGCGCGCTATTTTTGATGTAAGAGTCTGGGGTGACCTTGATCTAAGTCAAATGAATGTCAATGACAGCAAAGGCAGGAGAGATATCCGTAGAAATACGGATAAAACCGCTAAAAGAAGCCGGAATTTAGAATTATGCGATAATATAATATTATCGTCATAATAATTTGAGCATACGCATTAAGGATAAGTTGGTGGCGGCAAGTGACAAGCCCCTTCGTGCTCATCGCCCAATCGGCAGGGGGCGTGAAGCGATTTGGCGTCACTGCGGCGGCTCAGCCCCCTGTTAGCCCAGTGTGCCTGCCACATTGTCACCAGATTCCGCACGACAGTCGCCGGGCTGCCCGTGTATGCTCTGCATCCGCCAGTGTGTCTTTCACAACCCAGGGTTTTTGACGTTTTCAGACAATTATGCGGCTGACTCTCGACGCACTCACTGTTCTCGATGCTATCGATCGCAATGGCAGCTTTGCCGCCGCGGCCGAGGAACTGCATCGCGTGCCGTCGGCAATGACCTATGCGGTGCAAAAGCTGGAACAGGACCTCGGCGTCAGTATTTTTGACCGGCGCGGCCACCGCGCCAAACTCACGCCGGTGGGTCAGGCCTTGCTGCGCGATGGCCGTCATCTGCTCAATGCCGCCATGGCGCTGGAACAGCGGGTCAAGCGGCTGGCTTCTGGCTGGGAAACCGAGCTGCGCATTGCCGTCAGCGACCTGATTCCGCTGGCCGGCGTGCTGGCGCTGGTGCAAGGCTTTGACCAGCAAGCCGCCGGCACCCAGATCCGTCTCAGCCGCGAAGTGTTTGGCGGCAACTGGGACGCGCTGCTGGAGCCACGCGTCGATCTGGTGATTGGCGCGCCGGGTGATGGCCCGCCCGGTGCCTACCGCACTGCTCGCATGGGCGATGTTTCCTTTGTTTTTGCCGTGGCACCGCAACATCCGCTGGCCCAGCATCGCGGGCCTCTCAGCCTGGAGCAGGTGCGCGCCTGGCGGGCGGTGGTGGCGGCAGATTCGTCGCGCCGTCTGCCTCCGCGCAGCTCACCCTTGCTGGCCGGCCAGGATATCCTCACTGTTCCGGATATGGACGCCAAGCTGGCGGCCCAGCAAGCCGGGCTGGGCGTTGGCTTTTTGCCGCGCTGGCTGGCGCTGCCGGCGATTGAGTCCGGTGCGTTGCAACTGTGCCAGGTGGAGCACCCCAATCCGCCCGCGCCGGTGTACTACGCCTGGCGCGAACGTCGGCCAGGGCGGGCGCTGTCCTGGTTTCTGGCCCAGCTGGCCCTGCCCGAGGTCAGCACCCATCTGCTGGGAGGTGTGCCATGACGGCACTGGCCGTACTCGGCGAGACCCCGGCACTGGGCTGGCTGGCAGAACGGGCGTTTCGTCAGGGCGGGGTGGTGCTGCGCGGGCATGACTGGCAGGATGCCATGCTGCTCAACGGCCTGCGCTGCCTGCTGATTGGCGAAGGATTGTTTGCTGCACCACCGTTGCACCAGGTGCTGCGTCCCGGCGATGTGGTGCTGGACGTCTCTACCGACTGGTTTGAACAGCGGCCACAGCGGGAAAGCCGGGTGCACGATCTGGGTGGGCATTATCTGGAACTGGCCGGGCCGCTGGCACCGTGGGGTGGGCAATACGGTTTTGCCCTCGCCGTGGGCGGCCAGCCCCAGGCTGACCCCGCCGCCCAGCAGTGGCTGGACCGTCTGGCCCCCTTGCCGCGCAGTTGGACCTGGGTGGGCGGCGCAGGCGCGGCAGCGTTCACCCGTGTGGTGGCCGAAGCATTTCAGTACGCCTGGCTGGGTGAGCCCAGCATACCGTGTTCGCCACAGGCGGTATGGATGCAGGTGCGCGAACGTCACTTGCAACTGGCCGAGCGCCTGTTGCAGGCGGCGCAGCGCTATCTGGCGCTACGCCCGGACGAAATAGCGTTTGCCACCTTGCTGGCGCAGTTTCTGGTGGAAGCGGTCAGCCTGGGCCGCGAAGCCGACGCCTTGCTGCGCGACTGGCTACAGGCGCAGATGCCGCCCGCGCCCAACCCGGCTGCGCCGGGCTGATTGTCCCGCGCGTCGGCCCCACGGAATGCCAGGCGAACAGCCAGAGCGCCCCACGCCATTTTCCCATGGCCCACCGCGCGCGCGCTTAGCCGCCCGTCTTGGCCATGATCCGCACCACCTTGCCCGGCGTTTCCAGAAACTCGTGCCGTTCCGGCTTCAGCTCAATCGCCTGGCGGATCACCGCTTCCAGATCTGCATCGCTGATGCCGGCGCGCAGCAACGGGCGTAGCGCCAGGCTTTCTTCCTGACCCAGACACATATACAGCGTGCCATCCACCGACAGCCGCACCCGATTGCAGGTGGCGCAAAAATGCTGGGAAATCGGGGTGATGACCCCTAGGGTGAAGCGGCCATCGGCGGTTGACCAGTAGCTGGCCGGGCCGCCGCCCAGGGTGGCGGTTTGCGGACGCAGACCAAAGCTGTCGCGCAGTCGGGCCAGCACGGGTTGCAGATCCAGATACTGCGCGCTGCGGCCAGTGTCGCCCATCGGCATGGTTTCGATCAGGCGCAAGATAAACTGGTGCTCGATGCAGAAGCCCACCATCGCCTCGATGTCATCGTGGTTTACTCCCTGCATGGCCACCATATTGATTTTGATTGGCGTCAGCCCAGCTTGCTTGGCCGCCATCAGGCCGTCAAGAATTTGCGGCAGGCTGTCGCGCCCGGTGACTTCGGTGATGCAGTCGCGGCGCAGCGAATCCAGGCTGACATTCAGCCGGCTGACGCCAGCCGCTTTCAGCGCCGGGGCATGGCGGGCCAGTTGCGTGGCATTGGTGGACAGGGACAAATCGTCCAGGCCAGGTAGGGCAGAAAGTCGCGCTGCCAGCGTACTGATATCCCGGCGCAGCAGTGGCTCGCCGCCAGTCAGCCGCACCCGACGGGTGCCCAGACGGGTAAACGCGCCGATCACCCGCTCAATCTCATCGAAGGTCAGCCAGTGTTCTGGTTCTTCGAAGTCTTTGAATCCTTTGGGAATACAGTAGCTGCAACGCAGATCGCAACGGTCGGTCACCGAAAGGCGCACATAGTCGATGCGCCGGCCAAAACGGTCTTCTAGCATGGGGGCTTCCGCGAACAAATCATCACAGCCCGGATGGGCCGGCCTATTAAGCAAGAAATACACCATGCATTGAGCCGAACGTGTGCGCCAATACAAGGGTTGCTTCATTGTAGCCACGCTGACCCATGCTGGGCGCATCAGACAAAATTGACCCGCCCGGCATGGGTCGGGATAATTGCCGTGCTGGCCTGACTGCGCATTGCGCCAACCGTCGGGCCTGCCGTGGCGGTTGGCTGTTTCCAACTGGCCGGTTTGCCGGAAACCCCATCCGGCGCATCCTCAAGGTACTGTTTCCCCATGTTTGAATCCCTGTTCCAGCTGCGCGCCGCGCAGACCTCGGTACGCACTGAAATGCTTGCCGGCCTCACCACCTTCCTGACCATGGCCTCCATCCTGTTCGTCAACCCGGAAATCCTGGCGCAGGCCGGCATGGACCATGGCGCGGTGTTTGTGGCCACCTGCCTGGCTGCCGCCATCGGCTCGGCGGTGATGGGGCTGCTGGCCAACTACCCGATTGCCCAGGCACCAGGCATGGGCATTAATGCGTTTTTCACCTTTGGCCTGGTCAAGGGGCTGGGGATGTCATGGCAGACCGCGCTGGGTGCGGTGTTTGTCTCTGGCGTGCTGTTCATGCTGGTCAGCGTGACCCGGCTGCGCGAAGGCTTTGTTAATGGGATTCCGCTGTCGCTCAAGCAAGCCATTTCCGCTGGTGTCGGGCTGTTCATTGCGCTGATTGCGCTGCAACAGGCCGGCGTGGTGGTGGCCAATCCGGATACCCTGGTGGGGCTGGGCGATTTGCACAAGCCGCAGCCCTTGCTGGCCCTGGCCGGTTTTGCGCTGATTGTCACCCTGGAGCGCTGGCGCGTGCCGGGGGCGATTTTGCTGGGGATTCTGGTGATTACCACCGTATCGGTGCTGCTCGGCCTGACGCCATACACCGGGGTGTTTGCCTTGCCGCCCTCGCTGGCACCCACCTGGCTGCAGCTGGATATTCCCGGCGCGCTGGCCCCGGCAGTGTTGAGCGTGGTGCTGGGGTTCTTTTTGATGAGCCTGACCGAAACCTCAGGCACGCTGATTGCCGTGGCGCAACGCGGCCCGTTTCTGGACGCTCAGGGCCGGCTGCCACGGCTGAACCGGGCGCTGCTGGCCGACAGCACGGCCATCAGTGTGGGCGCGCTGCTTGGCACGTCGAGCACCACGTCGTATCTGGAAAGCAGCACGGGCATTGCCGCTGGCGGGCGCACCGGGCTGACCGCCGTGACGGTGGCGGTGCTGTTTCTGGCCAGCCTGTTCTTTGCCCCGCTGGCCGCCACCATTCCGGTATGGGCCACTGCGCCAGCGCTGGTGTATGTGGCCATGCTGATGCTCAAGGGCTTTGCCCTGCTGAACTGGGATGATATTACTGAAGCTGCACCAGCGCTGCTGTGCGCGCTGACCATGGCCTTCACCTTTTCGATTGCCGATGGCATTGCCTTTGGTGCCATTGCCTTTGTCGCGCTGAACCTGGCCGCTGGCCGGCGTCAGCAGATTGGCTGGCCAGTGGCGCTGATTGCCGGGGTGTTTGTGCTCAAGTATGTGCTGGGCTGAATGGCGGCGTCAGGCGGTGGCACTCGGCCAGCGCCCGCCGCTGACCCGCTGATGGCCGGCCAGATCCTGCCAGGATGCCACCTCGGCAAAGCCGGCCTGGTGCAAGATGGCCTGCACCGCATCAGCTTGCTGCCAGCCATGTTCAATCAGCAGCCAGCCTCCTGGCAAAAGATGGGCAGGCGCACCGGCGGCCAGTTGGCGGATGGCGCTCAGGCCATCGGCAAAGTCGGTCAGCGCACCGGCTGGCTCAAAGCGTAAATCCCCCTGCTGCAAGTGCGGGTCATCCGCTGCAATATAGGGTGGGTTGGACACCAGCAGGGCAAAGCGCTCGCCGGTCACGGCGGCAAACCAGTCGGACAGCCGCCAGGTCACCTGCAGGCCCAGGCGCTGGCCATTGGCTTCGGCCTGGGCCAGCGCTGCTGCGGAGACATCCAGCGCCCAGACGTCGGCGTCGGGCCGGGCATGCGCCAGCGCCAGCGCCACTGCCCCGCTTCCGGTGCCCAGATCCAGCACGCGCGCGCTGGCTGGCAGGCGCAACAAGGCCTGCTCGACCAGCGTTTCCGTATCCGGGCGCGGAATCAGCACGGCTGGCGACACCTGCAAATCCAGACCAAAAAACTCGCGCTCGCCCAGCAAATAGGCCATCGGCTCGCCCGCCAGCCGGCGTGCGCACAGCTGGGCAAAATGGGCAGATACCTCGGCGCTGACTTCACGCTCCGGCCAGGTTAACTGGGTGACGCGATTGCCGCCGCCAGCGGCGTCCAGCAGCAGTTGTGCTTCTAGCCGGGGCAGGCCGGCGTGCTGGGTCAGTTCGGCCAGTGTGGTCATAGCAAAAACACCGAAGCCAGGCCAAGAAAGATGAAAAAGCCGCCAGAGTCGGTGCAGGCGGTGATCATCACCGACGAACCCATGGCCGGGTCACGGCCAAAGCGCACCATCAGCATTGGAATCATCACCCCCATGGTGGCCGCCAGCATCAGGTTCAGCGTCATGGCGCAGGTCATCACTACCCCGAGCGAAAAACTGCCGTACAGCAGGCTGGCAATCAGGCCAATAATCCCGCCCCACACCAGGCCATTGACGGTGGAAACGCCCAGCTCCTTGCGCCACAGTCGCATGGCGCTGCTGGTTTGCAGCTGGCCCAGTGCCAGTGCGCGAACAATCATGGTGGTGGTCTGGTTGCCGGAGTTGCCGCCAATCCCGGCCACAATCGGCATCAATGCTGCCAGCGCCACCAGTTTTTCAATCGCGCCTTCAAATACGCCAATCACCCGGCTGGCAACAAACGCAGTCACCAGATTGATGGCCAGCCAGGCCCAGCGGTTTTTCACCGAATCCCACACGCTGGCAAACAGGTCTTCTTCTTCTTTCAGGCCGGCCATGGAGAGCACTTCGCTGTCGGATTCCTCGCGGATCACGTCCACCATCTCATCCACGGTCAGCCGGCCAATCAGCTCGCCAGCGGCGTTGACCACCGGCGCAGAAATCAGGTCATAGCGTTCAAACGCCTGGGCGGCGTCGCCGCTGTCGTCTTCTGGGCGGAAGGTCACCACATCGCGGGCCATCATGGTTTCCACCAGCGCGTCCGGATCGGATACCAGCAGGGTTTTCAGCGACAACACACCCTGTACCCGGTCGGCTTCATCCACCACAAAAATCTTGTCGGTATGGTCGGGAAGTTCGTCAAAACGGCGCAGGTAACGCAGCACCACTTCCAGTGTCACGTCGGCGCGAATTTTTACCAGCTCGAAATCCATCAGGCTGCCTACCTGATCTTCGGGGTAGGACAGCGCCGACTGCAGCTGCTCGCGCTCCTTGCTGTCCAGCCCATCCATCACCTCGTACACCACCTGCTGCGGCAGATCGGGGGCGAGGTCGGCCAGTTCGTCGGCGTCCAGCTGTTCGGCGGCGGCCACCAGCTCGTGGGTGTCCATCACCTCAATCAGCGATTCGCGCACCGCGTCGGACACTTCCAGCAGGATATCGCCGTCGCGCTCGGCCTTGACCAGATCCCACACCACCAGCCGGTCTTCCAGCGGCAGCGATTCAAGAATATAGGCCACGTCAGCCGTGTGCAGCTGGTCGAGCTTTTTTTGCAGGGCGTGATGGTTTTGTTTGTGGACGAGGTTTTCCACCAGGGTATGCTTGGGCATATCCTGCTTGTGGACAAGGTTTTCCACCAGGCGGTGCTTGTGCAGCAGCGCCAGAACTTGCTGCAGGCTGCTCTGCAGGCTTTCCGGGTTTTTCGGGGTGTCGAAAGCGTTCATGCGCACATCCTCCTCCCTGCCCCGACAACACGGGCATGCAGAGGATGCGGTGTGGCGGGAATTTAGCGGGGAAGCTCAGTTGAGGTGTTCAAAAGGCGGTAACTGGGTAAGTCCATATGTCGTATCCGGGCGATGGCCCGAGCAATTCAACAGAAGGCAGGAATATAGCACTGACGGGCGTTTCCTGCCAGTCAGGCGGAACAGGCAAAAGCCCCGCGACACTGGGTTTCAGTGTAGCGAGGCCAGGGGTCAGGCGTGTGACAGCCAGGGAAAGGGAAACGCCAGGCCGTGGTGGAGGGCGTGTCTCCCCACGGCCCGACCCATGGCATCAGGCTGCGCTTACCGGCTGCGGGCCAGGAAGCTGTTGACCCGGTGCGCGGCAAGCCCCGCCGTTCAGGGCGGGGAAAGGTAGCGCGGACGGCGTAGCCGTCCTTGCCGTCGATGGGGGTGGGCTGCAAAAATACCAGTATGCAACGCCTTCAAGCCTACAAATACGAACTGATGCCTACCGGCCAACAGCAGCGCGACATGCGCTGCTTCGCTGGCTCGTGCCGCTTCGTGTTCAACAAGGCATTGGCCTTGCAAAAGGAGCGCTACGAGCAAGGCAAGAAGAAGCTCGGCTACGCCGGGCTGTGCAAGCTGCTCACCGAGTGGCGCAATGGATCTGAAACGTCGTGGCTGGCCGATGCGCCCGTTCATCCGCTGCAACAGACGCTCAAGGACCTGGAACGCGCTTACACCAACTTTTTCGCCAAACGCGCTGATTTTCCGCGCTTCAAGAAGAAGGGCCAGTCCGACAGCTTTCGCTATCCCGACCCGAAACAGATCAAGCTCGACCAGGCCAATGCCCGAATCTTCCTGCCCAAGCTCGGCTGGCTGCGCTATCGCAACAGCCGGGAAGTATTGGGTGCGGTGAAGAACATCACCGTGAGCCAGTCCTGCGGCAAATGGTCCGTGTCGATCCAGACCGAACGCGAGGTCGAGCAGCCAATTCCAAAGGGCGGTGCAGTCGGCATCGACCTGGGCGTGGTGCGCTTCACCACGCTCTCGGACGGCACGTTCCATGCCCCGCTCAACAGCTTCAAGCGGCACGAAGTCCGCTTGCGCCGCGCGCAGCAGGCCATGAGCCGCAAGACCAGATTCAGCAACAACTGGAAGAAGGCAAAGTCCAGAATCCAGCGTATCCATTCCCGTATCGGCAATGCCCGCCGCGACTTCCTGCACAAGTGCTCCACCACGATCAGCCAAAACCACGCGATGGTGTGTCTTGAGGACTTGCAGGTGCGGAATATGTCCAGGTCGGCGGCAGGTACACCCGAAACACCGGGCAAGAACGTTCGGGCCAAGTCCGGGCTGAACAAGGCCATTCTGGATCAGGGATGGGCCGAGTTCCGCCGCCAACTGGACTACAAGCTGGCGTGGAACGGTGGACATCTCATCGCCGTGCCGGCGCAGAACACCAGCCGGACGTGTCCGTGCTGCGGCCATGTGTCGGCGGACAACCGCCAGACGCAGGCCCGGTTCGAGTGTGTGGAATGCAGTTTTGAGGAAAACGCCGATCTGGTCGGCGCGATCAACGTGCTTCGCCACGGCGAAGCGCTACTGAGTAGCGAAGGGCAGGACGATGCCCGGATCGCCTGTGAAGTGAGCGGTGCAGTCATGCCGCCAGCAGCAGGAACCCGCCGAAGCGACTTATGCCGGCTAGATGCCGGGATGAGCGCCGTAGGAATCCCCCGACTTTAGGCGGGGGAGGATGTCAAATGTTCTTCACCTGGAATCGGGTTGCGGAAGTCGTTGCGGCTCAGTTGCAGCTTGGCCACCGGCAGCGGCAGCTTGGCTTCTTCGGCAATAATCCTGGCGGTTTCATCCGGGTTGGCAATGATCCACTTGCGTGCTTTCTCGTAGGCGGCGATGACTTTTTTCACCTGCTCGGGATAGCTGCTGGCAAATTTTTCCGTGGTATTGAGAAAACCATAGGTATTGAACGCCACATTGCGGTAAATCAGCCGCGAACCGGCCTCCAGCTCGCTGCCGGCCAGCAGCGGGTCCAGCCCGGCCCAGGCGTCCACCTTGCCTTGTTCCAGCGCGGCACGGCCATCCGCATGCTGCAAGGACACATGCTCGATATCGGTTTTTTTCAGGCCTTCGGTGTGCAGGGCACGCAACAGGAACAGGAAGGGGTCCGTACCCTTGGTGGCGGCCACCTTGCGGCCTTTCAGATCCTTGAGCGATTTGATCGGCGAATCCTTGGGCACTGCCAGCGCGGTCCATTCCGGACGGGAATAGATGTATACGCCCTTGATCGGATTGCCGTTGGCCTTGCTCAGTACGGCTGCCAGCCCGGCGGTCGAGCCAAAATCCACGCTGCCGCTATTCAGAAATTCCAGCGCCCGGTTGCTGCCCTGGCTGAGCACCCATTTCACCGGCACATTGTCGGCCTTGAGTTCCTGCTCCAGCCAGCCAAAGCGCTTGAGCACCAGGCTGGGCGGCGAGTAGTAGGCGTAATCCAGCCGGATTTCCTTGGGCGCTTCAGCGGCGTGGGCCAGGCTGGCGGCAAATACGGAGAACGTGGCGGCAAGCGCCAGGCGTTTGAACGGAAGGAAGCGCATCGGGACATCTCGCAAGCAGAAGGAAAGGCGTCTACTGTAAAAGCCCCTGCTGGCAGGACAAACCAAGGATTGTGAGATTGCTTATGCCATTTTCTGCGCTATGGCAGCCAGCCGGGCGCACCCGGGTTTCTGATGCGCCACGGCTTGAGTCCGTGGCGAGGCAAGGCGGCCTTGTGCCGCCTGCCCCGGTGGCTGGCTGCGTCAAGACGCCTTGTCGCACTGGCGTGGCGTGATGCCCTTTTCTTTGGCGTACTGCGCGGCGGATTTTTCAATAATGGGCCGCAGCAGCGCCCGGTCGGCCTGCACCCAGTCGCTGATGGCGTTCCAGCGCTGGCCATCCCACTGCTGCAAGCGAACCGCGCCGCCGCCTTCGTGGTCGGCGCAAGACAGTTTCAGTGGCTGCAGCAGACCTTCGGCACCCAGCGCTTTCAGCCGGGCGTTGTCGATATTCAGCTGCTCAAAGCCCCAGCGCAGCTCTTCGCCCGACAGGGTTTTCACCCCGAACCTGGCCTGCGCCAGCCGCACGGCTTCGACATTCAGGATGCCGTTGACCACGCCCAGGTTGTAGTACACCGTGCCGAACCGGTCTGCCGGCAGATTGCCGTGGCCGGGGTCGATCACGGTTTTCTTGATTTGCTGCAATACCGGAAACTGCGTGCCGGACGGATGGGTGGTGATCGACAGAAAGCCCTTGGCGGCATCGCCAGCCGGGCGCACGTCTTCTTCCGAGTTGCTCCAGATATTGCCGATGATGCGATTGGCCGGGTAGCCGACCTTTTGCGCGGTCTTGATCGCCACCGGGTTCATCACCCCCCAGCCGCGCAGAATCACCCAGTCCGGCTTGTCGCGGCGGATGGCCAGCCACTGTGCCTGCTGCTCGTTGCCGGGGTGCGGTACTTCGACGTGTTTGGCCTGGAAACCGTATTTTTTCGCCAGCAGGTCGATGATCGGGATGGTTTCCTTGCCGTAGGGCGAGCCGTGATAGACCACGGTGATCTTCTTGCCCTTGAGCTTGTCCAGCCCACCCGTCTGCTGGCCGATGTAGTTGACGATGGCCGAGACTTCCGAATACGGGTTCAACTGCAAGGGAAAAATATACGGAAACACCCGGCCATCGGTGGTGTCGGTGCGGCCATGGTTGATGGTGATCAGCGGAATCTTGTCGGTGGTGGCGCGCTCCAGCAAGGCGTACAGAATGCCGACTGAATACGGGTTGAACACTGATGCCGGCGCGCCCTGATGGCCGCCTTTCATCCGTTCGTAGCACTCAATGCCGCGTTCGACGTTCCATTCGGTTTCGCACTCGGTCCAGGTTAGCTTGACGCCATTGACACCGCCATCGCGCTCGTTGATCAGCCGCATATAGTCGATGAAGCCGCCAAAAAAGCCCGAGCCGCCGGCGGCGTACGGGCCAACGCGAAAACTGGTCAGCGGAAAATACTGCTGCGCCGGCTGGGCGGGGGCGGCGTGGGCGAGACTGGCCAGGCTCAGGCCCAGCGCCAGGGCGATGCTGTGCAGGGGGAATTTCATCCGGATTCTCCTTGGCGCCGCTCACCACACCCTGCTGACCGTGCCGCCCGACCTTGCCGTTGTCTGCGGTCGCGCACTGTGCTGAAGTCTGCGGGCGGCACCTAAAGCAAACAGATCGGCCGCCTGACGGCGGCCGCATTGAGGATTTACGCTTGTTGTGCGCGTTGCTTGTAGGCTTCGATGTCGCGGTACTGTGCCGCCGGGTGTTCCGCCGGCAGCAGCGGGCCGTCGCCAAACAGTTTGTCGCGCAGCGTGCCTTCGCGGTAGGCGGTGGGGTAGACGCCACGGCGCTGCAGTTCCGGCACCAGGTGATTCACCACATCCTCAAAGCTTTCGTGCGACACCGCATAGGCCAGGTTAAAGCCATCGACATCGGTGTCTTCAATCCAGCCTTGCAGAATGTCGGCCACGGTGCTGGGCGAGCCGACAAACACCGGGCCCAGGCCGCCAATGCCAGCCCATTGCGCCAGTTCGTCGATGGTCCAGGATTTGTCGCCCTGCGCCAGATGCTCGACCACCGAAGTAATGGCGTTGGTTTCCACCTGGCGGACATACTCGCCGGGGGCGTACTGGCCAAAGTCGATGCCGCTCCAGCCCGACAGCAGCACCAGTGCGCCGTCGCGCGACACATAGCGCTGGTATTCCTCGAACTTGGCCTGCGCCTTGGCGTCGGTTTCATCGACGATCAGCGTCACCAGGTTGTACACCAGCAGCTTGCGTGGATCGCGCCCGGCAGCGGTGGCCTTGGCGCGCACGTCGCGCACGTAGTCCTTGAGCACCGCACGGGTGGGGGTGGAGACAAACACGCATTCGGCGTGCTCGGCGGCAAACGCCTTGCCCGCGCCCGAGGCACCGGCCTGGAACAGCACCGGCGTGCGCTGCGGCGAGGGTTCGCACAGGTGGTAACCGGGCACGTCGAAATATTTGCCCTTGTGGCCGATTTCGTGGACTTTCTCCGGCACGGTGAATACGCCGCGCTCGCGGTCGCGCACCACGGCACCGTCTTCCCAGCTGCCTTCAAACAGTTTGTACAGCACTTCCACGTATTCGCTGGCCACTTCGTAGCGGTTGTCGTGACGGCGCAGGCCGCCTTCACCGACATTTTTTGCGCCGCTTTCCAGGTAAGAGGTGACGATATTCCAGCCTACCCGGCCCTTGGTGTGGTGGTCGGCGGTGGAGAGCCGACGGGCAAACGTGTAGGGGTGTTCAAACGAGGTGGAGGCGGTGATGCCAATGCCCAGATGCTGGGTGGCCTGGGCAATCGGCCCGGCCAGCTGCAGCGGATCGTTGACCGGGATTTGCACCCCCTGCTGCAGGGCGTGGAAATTGTCGCCCTTGTAGACATCGTAATAGCCAATCACGTCGGCGATGAACACCGCGTCAAAAAACCCGCGCTCCAGGGTTTTGGCCAGGTCGGTCCAGTAGTCCAGGTCCTTGTACTGCCATGACCGGTCGCGCGGGTGGCGCCACAGCCCGGGGGACTGATGGCCAACGCAGTTCATTTCAAAGGCATTAAAGCGGATGGTTTTGCTCATGGCGGGCAGAGTCCTTGCCGCCGCCGGCGCGCACGATCCGCGCAGGCCGGCGGGGTCGAGTCAGGGTCGATCAGTTCCAGGGGTGGCGCGGCGGGTTCACCTGGTTCAGCGCGTAGTTGCCGATATGGAAATACTTCCAGCGCACCGGGTCGTGCAGGGTGTGCACGCGGGCATTGCGCCAATGGCGATCCAGATTGTGTACCGCCAGCGTGGCACGGGTGCCGGCCAGCTCGAACAGCTTGTTGGTGGCCTCAATGGAGTTTTCCGTGCTCAGCACCTTGGCTTCGGCGGTGGCGAGGGTGGCTTGCGACACAGTGTCTTCGTTCGGCGCTTCCAGCGCCACGTCGATCAGCCGGCCCGCGCGGGCCAGCAGCGCATCGGTGGCGTGCTGGGTGATGGTCAGCCGGCCAATGGCGGCGATGGTGAACGGATCGTCGGACGCACGCTCCTTGTCGCTGTCGATCCATGGGCGGCTCTTGGTGCGGACAAAGTCCACCGTGTCGGCAATGGCGCCATCCGCGATGCCAGCGTCGATGGCGGCCTGGATGATTTGCGAAATCGCACCGGCGGCGGTCGGCGTGTCAAATGCCTTGATCGGCACCACCCGCGACTTGGCCACCCGCACCTTGCTGATCTTCACCGAGCCGGATGCCGTGGTGCGCTGGCCAAAACTTGACCAGTCGTTGATCACGGTCAGCCCCGGTGCGTCGCGATCGGTAAACACCAGGAACCCTTCGCCAGCGTCATTGACCGCCACAATCGGCACCACATGCGCCAGCAGCGCGCCGGTGGTGTAGAACTTCTGGCCGTTCACTTCCACCTCGTCACCCAGATCGGTGATCTTGGTTTCAAACGCGGCGACATTGCGGCTGTTCAGTTCGGAGAAGGCATTGCCAAAACGGTAGCCCTGGAGCACCCAGCCAAACAGCTCGCGTTTTTGCGCGTCACTGCCGTCCAGGTCGATGTGCGCCACCAGCACAAAGTGGTTCTGGGTGATCTGGGCGATGCTGGAATCCGCTGCCGAGATGATTTTCACCACTTCGGCCAGGGTGGCGTAAGACACGCCCGCGCCGCCGTAGGCTTTGGGCACATTGATGCCCCACAAGCCGCTTTGCGAGTAGGTGTCGATTTCAGCCAGGGGCAACAGACCTTCGCGGTCGCGCAGCGCCGATTCCTGGCGGAACTCGGCGGCCAGGCGATGGGCCACTTCAAGGGCTTCGGCGTCGGATTGAATCACGTGGGCCGGGGTGGTCGGACGCGGGCGGGCGGCAAAATGCTCGGGTGAGTTGACCCGGGGGCGCAGGTCGGTAGCAGTGGCAACAGTCATGGTGTTCCTTTCAGATCAGATCAAAACAGCAAACAAGCAGGAAAAATCAGGCCGGGCGGGCCGCGTCAGGGCTGGCATGGCTGCCGCCGATTTGCCACACATACGGCGGTTCGGTGCCGTTGATGACCCAGTCGCCAATCACCTTGGCTTTGTAGATCAGCGGGTTATGGGTAGCCACGGTGCGGGCGTTGCGCCAGTGGCGATCCAGCTGCTTGTCAGCCACTGCCGCCGAAGCACCCAGTGCATTGAACAGGTCGGTGCTGGCGCGCAGCGCCAGTTCAGCCACCACCACCTGCGCCTTGGCCGAGTCGATTTCGGCGTCGATATTGGCCTGGCGCTCAGCGGCGGCATCCCCGCCAAACCGGGCTTCATAAGCGCGCTGGGCCGGTTCGGCGGCGCGGATGGCGGCGGATTCCGCCACGTAGGCCAGTGCGGAAATCTGGCCGACCACTTGCTGAATCTGCACATCCTGGCTGACCAGCGGCGCATTGCCGTGGCTGAAGATCCGCCGGCGCGAGCGTACTTCCTCGGCAGCGTCGCGGGCGGCGGCGCGGCTGATGCCCGCCAGCACCGCCAGCAGCACCAGCTGGTAGAACGCTGTCTGGTATTTGAAGCGGGTGGAAAAGTCGATGATGTTTTCCGCTTCCACTTTGGCGTGGTTGAACACCGAGGTGCCGCTGCCGGTGGTTTTCTGGCCAAAGCCGTTCCAGTCGTCAAACTGGGTGACGCCCGGCTGGTGGGTGCTCACGGCGGCAATCACGTCCTGACCGGTGTCGTCGCGGCGGGCAAAGACGTCGATCCAGTCGGCAAAAATGCTGCCGGTGCTGTAAAACTTGCGGCCATTGACCACCCACTGGCCATCGCGCTGCGACACCCGGGTAATCACGTCGCCAATCTTGACGTCGCCGATTTCGGTCCAGGCGTTGCCGACCAGATCTCCAGCCACAAACCGGCCCAGCCAGCGTTCTTGATCGGCGCCCGGCGTGGCGTTCAGCCGGTCTTCCACAAAGGCAAAGTGCCCGCGAAACGCCTGCGGCAGGTTGGCGTCTGCTTCGGCCAGCTCAATCAGCAGGCGAAACAGCTGCGGCAGCGAAGCCCCGGCACCGCCGTACTCGGTCGGCACGCGAATGGCACCAAACCCGGCTTCCTTCAGCCAGCGCACCGGTTCATACGGCAGGGTGCGGCTGCGTTCGCGCTCCAGCGCGCCTTCGGCAATCCGGGCAAAAATCGGGCGGAAACGGGCGGCCAGCGCTTCATAATCCGCGCCAGTGGACAGGGGAACAGAATGGGATGCACTCATGGCAAAACTCCGGAAAACAATGTCAGACGGTCAGGCAATCAGGCTGGTTGGGCCACACGCTGGCGCGGCTTGAGCAGGGGCAGCGCGCGTTGGGTGGCCAGCGCAATCCGCTCCAGCAGCGCCGGGCTGCTGATGCGGTAATCGGTAAAATCGGCGTCGGTGGCGTATACGCCAACCGGCAGGGTTTGCGCCTGGAAGAAGCTGAAGAGCGGACGCAGCTGATGGTCGATCACCAGCGCATGGCGCTCGCTGCCACCAGTGGCGGCCAGCAGCACTGGCACGTCAATCAGCGCTTCGTGGTCGATCAGGTCAAACAGATGCTTGAACAGGCCGGTGTACGATGCGCGGTACACCGGGCTGGCCACCACCAGCACATCGGCGGATTCAATCGCCCGCAGATGACTGGCCAGCGCCAGCGGGGCCTGTTTGGCCGACAGCACGCTGCCCAGTTGCGCGGCAATGTCCACCAGGGTGACGCGGTGCACCTCCACGCTGCGTTCCGCCGCCAGACGCTCCAGCAGGGTGTCGACCAGCACGGCGCTGCGGGACGGGTGACTCAGGCTGCCCGAAACGGCAACCACCTTGAGGGTTTGGCTCATGCAGGAAACTCCAGTAGAAATCATCAAATCCCCCTGACGGGGGTGGGGTGTCTTACCCTATTGCAGCAACCGTGCCAGATAAAAATCTTTTATTTTTCAAGTGTTTGTGATTTATTCTCCTGGCCGGAACTGCCCCGTAGCCAGCACTGGCTGCTGCTGGGCTGCCTGAGCAGCAGCCAGTGCTGGCCTGGCGTCACTCCCTGATCACACACATGGCAACAGTGCCTTATCGTGGTCTGTTCTGGATTCCTGTCTGCGCGGGAATGACGCAGCAGGGCGCGGCAGGCAGTGGAAGGTGAGAGATGTGCTCACATCCCACTACCGTCGCTCCCGCGCAGGCGGGAGCCCAGGCCGGACCACAAGGTGGGCTGGGAAGATTTGCGCCCTGGCGTTACCTTCCTGCCGCCAGCGCCGGCAAACCGGGCAACCAATGGCCCAGCTTGTCGCGCTTGGTTTGCAGGTAACGCTGGTTTTCGGCGCGGGGCGTAATGCTCAGTGGCACCCGCTCCACCACCTCCAGCCCGGCTGCTTCCAGCGCGGCCAGCTTGCGCGGGTTGTTCGACAGCAGGCGCAGCCGGTGCACGCCCAACTGAACCAGCATGGCCGCTGCCGCCTGGTAATCGCGGGCGTCCACCGGCAGGCCAAGCGCCAGATTGGCCTCGACGGTATCCCGGCCCTGGTCCTGCAACTGGTAGGCGCGCAGCTTGTGGCCCAGGCCAATGCCTCGGCCTTCGTGGCCGCGCAGGTAAAGCAGCACTCCGCTGCCGGCGGCCTGGATCTGGCGCAGTGCCAGATCCAGCTGCTCGCCGCAGTCGCAGCGCAGCGAGCCCAACAGGTCACCGGTCAGGCATTCGGAATGCAGGCGCACCAGCACCGGGGTGTCCGGGTGAAAATCCCCCAGCGTAAGGGCCAGGTGTTCCACCCCCTCAGCGGCGGCAAACACCTGTGCAGTGAATTCGCCATAACGGGTGGGCAAACGGGCGCTGGCCAGATGGGTCAGCCCCGGCAGGGCAGGAAAAGCAGAAGAAGACATGGCAGGGCTTTATGCAGACAGTGAGCCGCAGGGCTCAGGACAGTTGCCGGGCAGGGGGGGGCAGGCGTCGCAGGAAGCCCCCGCCCCGGCAGCCAGAAGACACGGGCCATGGCTGGCCCGGCCCGGATCAGAACAGGTGCAGGAAACGCAGCTGCAGACCGTGGGTCTTGGCACCATTTTTCACTTCGGTGTCGGCGCGGTACTGGAACTGCAGATTGTCTTTTTTCCCCAGCCAGTACGACAGCGTACCCAGCGCGGTGGTGGTGCCGGTGCGGTCATGCTGATCCACGCCGCGCACCTGGGTGGCACCCCCCCACACATGGTAGGCCCCCAGTGAACCCGTCAGCCCTTCGGCCAACTGGTAGCTGATCTGCGGCTGCAGCGAATACAGCACGTTTTGCTCCAGATGGCCGCCGCCTGCAATGCTGCGGTTGTCGCCAAACCATTGCGCGTCGCCAATCAGGTCCAGCGTGGTCTTTTCTCCCAGCCCTACCGACAGGCCGGCTTGCAGGGTGAATTTCCAGCGGTTGTCGCCGGTATTCAGCGCGCGGTTGCTGTTGTAGCGGCCCACCGGAATATGCAGGTACGGAGTAACGCCGAAGTACAGGCGTTGCTCCGGGCGGTTCACCAGCCAGACCGGCAGGCCCAGAATCGGGTCGCTGATGCCATCGGCGCTGACGGTATTGCCCTTGCCACTGACTTCCACGCTCACCGCCGGCAGCAGGATTTGCGGCGCAATGGTAAAGCCGGCCAGTTCGGTGTAATGCACAAACCGGGCAATGCCGACGTCGGCCTGGATGCTGTTCTGCGCCACCTGACGGCCATCGGCGTACTGGCTGGAAGAATGGTTGTTCTGGTAGTAAATCGCCGCCAGCGTGGTGCCGGCTGGCGCGGGCACATAATCCAGCGGATCGGTGTTGATGCCGGCGTGAGCCTGGCCAGCGGCCAGTGCCAGTAACAGGGCAGCAGGGAGATGTTTCAAGGCATGCATCGGATGGGGTTCCTCTGGTGTATGGGGGAAGCGATATGCGCATTCCCTATTGCCAGATGCGTGCCAGTAGATAAGTATTTGAATATTAAAGAATTAAATTATGCGTTGGCCGGAAGTATGCTGATCAGCCAGCAAAGGCGTGCTGCTGGGCTGCTGGCTGGGCAGAGTGGGTGGGGGGATGAGACTTGAAAACCAGCAACACTGGGTGCTGGATGTGCAATTTGGCGAAGATGGTAAAGACAAGTCAAAGCATGCGGCGTCGAATCTGGGGGGATTTGGCGAATGGCGTTGAACATGATGCGGGCGAATGACGACAGCACATTGAGCATGCACCGGCGCACGATGCGGGTTTGTCGAACGTGGGGTATCGTGAGCTGCTGTTGTTTGGCTATCGTTCCCCTGCCGCATCGCGCGATTGCCCTGGCGATATCCCAATGGCAATCGCATGAACTGACCCGGTGCGCGGCAAGCCCCGCCGTTCAGGGCGGGGAAGGATGGCGCGGACGGCGTAGCCGTCCTTGCCGTCGATGGGGGTGGGCTGTAAAAATACCAGCATGCAACGACTTCAAGCCTACAAATACGAACTGATGCCGACTGGCGAACAGCAGCGCGACATGCGCCGCTTTGCTGGCTCGTGCCGTTTCGTGTTCAACAAGGCATTGGCGTTGCAGAAGGCGCGCTACGAGCGTGCAGAGAAGAAACTGGGCTATGCGGGCCTGTGCAAGCTGCTCACCGAGTGGCGCCACAGCGCGGAGACAGCATGGCTGGCGGATGCGCCCGTTCATCCGCTGCAACAGACGCTCAAGGACCTAGTAGCCAGTCACGTTGAAACACGATGGCTCACGTTCCACGACGAACCACTCGCCGCGCCCCACCGCGTCATTCCCGCGCAGGCGGGAATCCAGGCGTGTCCACAGCGTACAGCGGGGTGAGCGCTCATCAGCGCTACCTGCGCCATGCCCACCGCGCACGCTGTGGCGCGGTCTGGGTTCCCGCCTTCGCGGGAACGACACCTGAGGCGAAACTCATGCCGAAAGCGGTCTAATCGCCAGTCAGTCGATTCAGATCATGGTGACTGGCTACTAGAACGCGCTTACGCCAACTTCTTCGCCAGGCAGGCCGACTTCCCGCGTTTCAAGAAAAAGGGCCAGTCCGACAGCTTCCGCTATCCAGACCCGAAACAGATCAAGCTCGATCAGGCCAATGCCCGAATCTTCCTGCCCAAGCTCGGCTGGCTGCGCTACCGCAACAGCCGTCAAGCGTTGGGCGCGGTGAAGAACATCACCGTGAGCCAGTCTTGCGGCAAATGGTTCGTGAGCATCCAGACTGAACGCGAGATTGAGCAGCCCATCCCGCAGGGTGGCGCAGTCGGCATCGACATGGGCATTGCACGGTTCGCCACGCTCTCGGATGGCGCGTTCTACGCGCCGCTCAACAGCTTCAAGCGACACGAGACGGCCTTGCGCCGCGCGCAGCAGGCCATGAGCCGCAAAGTGAAGTTCAGCAGCAACTGGAAGAAGGCGGAGGAACATGTCCAAATCGTCGGCAGGTACAACCGGGCAGCCGGGCAGAAACGTTCGGGCCAAGTCCGGCCTGAACAAGTCCATCCTCGATCAAGGATGGGCCGAGTTCCGCCGCCAACTGGACTACAAACTGGCGTGGAACGGTGGACATCTCATCGCCGTGCCGGCGCAGAACACCAGCCGCAGGTGTCCATGTTGCGGCCATGTGTCGGCGGACAACCGCCAGACGCAAGCACGGTTCCAGTGTGTGGAATGCGGTTTCGAGGAAAACGCCGATCTGGTCGGCGCGATCAATGTGCCAAGGGCGGGACACGCCCGGTTAGCCTGTGAAGTGAGCGGTGCGGTCATGCCGCCAGCAGCAGGAACCCAGCGAAGCGACTTATGCCGGCTCGATGCCGGGATGAGCGCCGTAGGAATCCCCCGGCTTTAGGCGGGGGAGGATGTCAAACCAGCCCAAGGACGCAAATCGGTTAAGGATACGCTGGTTTATTCGGAAAAATCGTGTTTGCCAGAAGCAAAACCCAGCAAAATCAAAACCCTGGATTCCCGCCTTCGCGGGAATGACGATTTTTTCAGCGTATCCCTACAAGCGCGCTGATTTTTTCAGAAAAATCGTTATGAGGGCATTCATGCGATTGTCCAGGGCTTCAGTGATTGAGCAAGATCTGGGCAATAATCCCGGTGGCAATCGCCACCAGCACATAGTCCGGGCCGTTCTGCACCCAGTGGTAACCGCGCGGCGGGGCGCTCAGGCGATGGCCGCGCCAGTCGTTGACCACATGGCTGCGCTGGCGGTAACGGCTGGGCAGACGGTCACCCCGGTAATAATTGTGGTTGGCACCCACCCCCCGCCCACGTGGCCCATAGCGGTCATAACGGTCGCGGTGGTCGCCCCGGTAACCCCGGTCACGCGGATCACTGCGCGGGCCTGATTCACTGCGATCTTGGTTCCAGCCCCGTTCGGGTGGGCCACCGGGTTCGGCATATGCCAGTGGGGCGCTGCCCATGACCACGGCCAGCACCAGCGCCACGACGATTCGATGATTCATAATCAGCCTTTCCGGAATCATGCCGCCCTGGCAGGGTCCATTCCCCGCCCGCAGCCTGCATTGCTGCCGACTATCCCCCCATCGCCGGGTTTCCCTCCGTGCGTCAGCCCACATACGCGCCCGCGCCTTGCGATTACAGTAGGGCATTCCCCCTTGCCCGCCTGTGCGGTGTGTCCTTCCGGCACTCGCCAGCAGGCAGCTTCCCCGGTTGTGTCTGGCCATCCGATCACCAGGCCGGCAAGCCGCGGCCCACTCTGGAGAATTCATCCTGTGACAGCGCGCATTTCCACCCTGGCCACCTGGCTACGACAGTGGCGCACCCGGTCTGATGCTGGCCGGGTTTTCCTCCATGGCCTCCCGCTTGACCTGCCGTTGCGCGCCGAGCTGTTCAGCGCCGACCAGATGGAGCTGCACGGCCACACCCTGGCCGGGCAGCACACCCTGCATCCCCGCCACTGCCCGGACCTGCTGCTGGGCCGGCTGGATGACAACGCCGGCCTGCTGCTCAGTGGCTACGGCCTGCTCAATGCGGCGGTCAAGGCCAAGCGACGGCTGACCCCGGCGGGCGAATGGCTGCTGGACAACGCCTATCTGATTGAAGAGCACATCCGCACCGCCCGGCAGCATTTTCCCAAAGGTTACAGCCGTGAGCTGCCGGTGCTGGCCAGCGGCGCGTCGGCGGGGTTGCCCAGGGTGTACGACATTGCCCTGGAGGCGATCGCCCACGGCGATGGCCGGCTGGATCCGGAAAGCCTGAACCGCTTTGTCGCCGCGTATCAGGGCATTGCCGAATTGAAGCTGGGCGAGCTGTGGGCCATTCCGATCATGCTGCGTCTGGCCTTGATCGAAAACCTGCGTCGGGTGGGGGCCAGGGTGGCGCAGGGCATGCTGCACCGCAATCTGGCTGATAGCTGGGCCGACCAGATGATCCAGACCGCCGAATCCGACCCGAAAAGCCTGATTCTGGTGATTGCCGACATGGCGCGGGCCAATCCGCCGCTGGTGAACTCGTTTGTGGCGGCGCTGGTGCGCCGCCTGCAGGGGCACAGCTCGGCGCTGGCGCTGCCGCTGACCTGGATTGAGCAGCGCCTGTCCGAATGCGGACAGACCATCGACCAGCTGGTGCAGTCAGAAACCCAGAGCCAGGCGGCCAATCAGGTGTCGATCAGCAACAGCATTGGCAGCCTGCGCCTGCTGGCTGCCATCGACTGGCGTGAATTTGTGGAAAACATGAGCCGGGTTGACCAGCAACTGCGCCAGGACCCAGGCGGGGTGTATGCGCAGATGGACTTTGCCACCCGCGACCGCTACCGCCATGTGATTGAAACGCTGGCCCGGCGCAGCCCGTTGTCCGAGGCGGCCATTGCCGGGCTGGCAGTCGAACTGGCGCAGCAGGGGCTGAACGGCCCATTGCCGCGTCGCGGCCATGTCGGCTTTTACCTGATTGACCAGGGCCAGATGGCGCTGATTGCACGCGCCAAAGTACGCCCATCGCTGCGCGAACGCTGGCGGCATCTGGGCCGCACCCCGCCTTTGCTGGGCTATCTGGGTGCAGTGGCGCTGCTGGCCAGCAGCCTGACCAGCGGCCTGCTGCTGATGGCGCTGGCTGACGGGCTGGCCGACTGGGTGATTGGCCTGGTCACCGGGCTGGCCTTGCTGGTGAGCAGCCAGCCGGCGCTGGCGCTGGTGAACTGGCTGGCCACCCGGCTGGCCACGCCGCATGCGCTGCCGCGAATGGACTTTAGCCAGGGCATGGCACCCTCGGCACGCACCCTGGTGGTGGTGCCCACCTTGCTGACCAGCCTGCCTGGCGTGGAGGCGCTGGTGGAGGCGCTGGAAGTGCGCTTTCTGGCCAACCGCGACCCCTGCCTGCACTTTGGCCTGCTGACCGACTTTGCCGACGCCGGAACCGAACACCTGCCGGGCGACGCCGCGCTGCTGCAGCGGGCAGAAAGCCGGATTGCCGCGCTGAACCGCAAATATCCGGACACCGGCCAGGCCGGGTTTTTCCTGTTTCACCGCCCGCGCTGCTGGAACCCGCAGGAAGGCTGCTGGATGGGCTACGAGCGCAAACGCGGCAAACTCAGCGCGCTGAATGCCCTGCTGCGTGGCCGGGCCGGCGCGGCATTTTCGCGGATTGTTGGCGATACGGCGATGCTGTCCGAGGTGCGCTATGTGATTACCCTGGACACCGACACCCAGCTGCCGCGCGACGCCGCCCGGCTGTTTGCCGCCACCCTGGCCCACCCGCTGAACCAGCCGCACTATGATCCGGTCAGCCAGCGGGTCACCGCCGGGTACGGCATCCTGCAGCCGCGCATGGCAGTCAACCTGCCCAGCACCAACCGCTCGCGCTATGCCCGTCTGTGCGGCAGCGAAGCCGGAATAGACCCCTACACCCGGGCGGTGTCTGATGTGTACCAGGATCTGTTTGACGAAGGCTCGTTCATTGGCAAGGGCATTTACCATGTAGACGCCTTTGAACAGGCACTTGACCAGCGCTTTCCGGAAAACCGCATTCTCAGCCATGATCTGCTGGAAGGCTGCTATGCCCGCGCCGGGCTGGTCAGCGACGTGATGCTGTACGAGGACTATCCTGGCCGCTACAGCGCCGATGTCAGCCGCCGTTACCGCTGGATTCGCGGCGACTGGCAGATTGCCCAGTGGCTGTGGTCAACCGTGCCCGGCCCCGATGGCACCCGGCTGGCCAACCCGCTGTCGCTGCTGTCGCGCTGGAAGCTGTTTGACAATCTGCGCCGCAGCCTGGCCCCGGCCACGCTGGTCGGGCTGTTTGTGCTGGGCTGGACTTCTATTCCATCGTATCTGGGCTGGACGCTGGCGCTGGTGGGCATGCTCACCCTGCCGGTGCTGGCCAGCAGCAGCCTGGACGGGCTGAGCCGGCCCAGGGATGTGAGTCTCGGCCAGCATGGGCGGGCGGTGCTTACCCGGCTGGGCCGGCAACTGGCGCAGGTAGGGCTGCACCTGGCCTGTTTGCCCCATGAGGCGCTGTTCAGCCTGGACGCCATTGTGCGCACGCTGATCCGCCTGGGCATCAGCCACACCCGGCTGCTGGAATGGAACCCTTCCGGCGAGCTGCAGCAGGCATTTGAGCGCAAGGCAGCCCACCAGCCCGACCCCGGCGGTCTGGGCGATCTGGCGCACACCTGCGCCAACCTATGGGTGGGGCCGTTGCTGGCGCTCACCCTGCTGCTGGCGCTGGGCGGCTACCGCCCGGTGGCCCTGCTGGCGGCGTGGCCGGTGCTGGCGCTGTGGACAGCCGGGCCGTTGCTGGTGTGGTGGCTCAGCCGGCCACTGAGCCGGCCCACCTCACCGCTCAGCGCCGGGCAGACCCGCTTTCTGCACGCCCTGGCGCGCAAAACCTGGGGGTTTTTCGAGACATTTGTCACCCGCCAGGAAAACTGGCTGCCGCCGGACAATATGCAGGAACACCCGGTGACGCTGATTGCCCATCGTACCTCGCCCACCAATATCGGGCTGTCGCTGCTGGCCAATCTGGCCGCCTGCGACTTTGGCTATATTGCCATTGGCACCCTGCTGACCCGCACCCGGCACACCCTGGCCACCCTGCATCGCCTGGAACGCCACCGGGGGCATTTTTACAACTGGTACGACACGCAAACCCTGCTGCCGCTGATGCCGCTGTATGTGTCGTCGGTGGATAGCGGCAATTTGTCCGGCCATTTGCTCACCCTGCGCCCCGGCCTGCTGGCGCTGGCCGACCAGCCGGTGCTGGGCGCACGCACTTTTGCCGGGCTGGACGACACCCTGACCCTGCTGCTGGACAGCGCCGGCGACTACCGCCCCGCCGCGCTGGACCAGCTGTGCCACGATATCGAATGGGCCAATGATACGGCCCCCAATAGCCTGGCTACCGTGCTGTACTGGCTGGATGCGCTGAATGTATCGGCGCTGGCGGTGGCGGCGCTGGCACCGCCAGACGACAGTCCGCGTCCCAACGCCGAATGGCCGGTGTGGGCGCAGGCCTTGCAGCGCCAGTGTCAGGACGCGCTGGACGACCTGGTATTCTTGCTGCCGTGGGCGCGCCTGTCTGGCGACAACAGCGGGCTGGAGGCACTGCCGGGCTGGGCCAGTTTGCCCACCCTGCGCGACCTGGCGGCGCTGGCTGCCGGCGATGCTCAGGCCGACCCCGAGCCCCCGCGCGCCAGCTTTGCCCTGAACACCCGCCAGACCGAACTGGCCGCGCTGGTGCGTCTGGCTGGCCAGCGCGCCAGCGAACGGCTGACCAGCCTGGCGGAACTGGCGCAGCAGGTGGGCGAACTGGCCCGTGTCGAGTATGACTTTTTGTACGACCCGGCCCGGCATCTGCTGGCGGTGGGCTACCATGTTGAATCCCGCCGCTGCGACAGCGGCAACTACGACCTGCTGGCCTCGGAAGCCCGGCTGTCCTGCTTTGTGGCGATTGCCCAGGGTGCCTTGCCGCAGGAAAGCTGGTTTGCCCTGGGCCGCACCCTGACCGCCACCGATGGCGAGACCATCCTGCTGTCGTGGAGCGGGTCGATGTTTGAGTACCTGATGCCGCTGCTGGTGATGCCCAGCTACGACCACACCTTGCTCGACCACACCTGTCAGGCGGTGGTGCGCCGGCAAATCCGCTACGCTCGCCAGCGCGGCCTGCCGCACTGGGGGATTTCCGAATCTGGCTACAATGCGGTGGACACCCGGCTCAACTACCAGTACCGGGCGTTTGGCGTGCCGGGGCTGGGGCTTAAGCGCGGGCTGGCCGATGACCTGGTGGTGGCACCCTATGCGTCGATGCTGGCGCTGATGGTGGCACCCGACGCCGCCTGCCAGAACCTGCAGCGGCTGGCCCAGTCCGGCATGCTCGGCCAGTACGGCATGTATGAAGCCGTGGATTACACTGCGTCGCGGCTGTCGCGGGACCAGTCCTCGGCGGTGGTGCGCTCGTTCATGGTCCACCATCAGGGCATGGGCCTGCTGGCGCTGGCCTATTTGTTGCTGAACCGGCCCATGCAGCGCCGGTTTGAATCCGACCCATGTTTTCAGGCCACCACCCTGCTGTTGCAGGAGCGCATTCCGGCGGCCACCGCCAGCCATTTTCATGCGCCGGACGCCGAAGATGTGTCGCCCACCTTGTCTGGCCCGGAAATGCCGATGCGGGTGTTCACCCGCCCCGATTCGCCCATGCCGGAAGTCCAGCTGCTGTCCAATGGCCGCTACCATGTGATGGTGACCCACACCGGCGGCGGTTACAGCCGCTGGAAAGACCACGCCGTCACCCGCTGGCGCGAGGATGGTGCCCGCGACCACTGGGGGGCGTTTTGCTATTTGCGCGATCTGGCCAGCCAGCATTTCTGGTCTACCGCCCACCAGCCCACCCTTAAGGAAGCCGACCGCTATCAGGCGATTTTTTCCGAAGGCCGGGTGGAATTTCGCCGCAGCGACCATGGCTACGACACGCACACCGAAATTGTGGTGTCGCCAGAGGACGATATCGAGCTGCGCCGGGTGCGCATCACCAACTGCGCGCAGGTGCAGCGCACCATTGAAATCACCAGCTACGCCGAAGTGGTGCTGGCACCGGCCATGGCCGATGCGCTGCATCCCTCGTTCAGCAATCTGTTCATCGACACCGAAATTCTGGCCGACCTGCAAGCCATTATCTGCACCCGCCGCCCGCGCGCCCAGGGTGAAGCCACGCTGTGGATGGTGCATCTGATGGCGGTGCATGGCGGCGAGGTCGGGCCGGCCTCTTACGAAACCGACCGGCTGCGCTTTATTGGCCGCCAGCGCGGGCTGAACGACCCGCAAGCCATGTATGGCGAGGCGGCGCTGTCTGGCAGCGCCGGGGCAGTGCTCGACCCGATTGTGGCCATTCGCTATGGCATTACCCTCGACCCGGAACAGAGCACCACCATTGATGTGGTCACCGGGGTGGGCGACAGCCGCGAGGCGGTGCTGGCGCTGCTGGGCAAATACCGCGACCGCCATCTGGCCGACCGGGTGTTTGACCTGGCCTGGACCCACAGCTGGGTGAATCTGCAGCAAATCAACGCCAGCGAATCCGACGCCCAGCTGTATGGCCAGCTGGCCGGCTCAGTGATTTACGCCAATCCGGCACTGCGCGCCGACGCCAGCGTGCTGGCGCGCAATCAGCGCGGCCAGTCCGGACTGTGGGGCTATGCCGTATCCGGCGACCTGCCGATTGTGCTGCTGCGCATCCGCGACCCGGCCAATATCGAGCTGGTGCGCCAGCTGGTGCAGGCACACGCCTACTGGCGGCTGAAAGGCCTGGCGGTGGATCTGGTGATCTGGAACGAAGACCACGCCGGCTACCGCCAGTTGCTGCATGAGCAGATCATGGGCCTGATTGCCGCCGGGGTGGAAGCCAACCTCACCGACCGGCCCGGCGGCATTTTTGTCCGGGTGGCCGAGCAGATGTCTGGCGACGACCGCATCCTGTTCCAGACCGTGGCCAGGGTGATCCTCAGCGACAGCCGTGGCAGCCTGACCGAGCAAATCCAGCGCGGGTCCAAGGACACCCGGCCACCGGCCCTGCCCCGGCTGCTGTCGCGTCCGGCCAGCGCGCCGCCACGCATTGGCGCGGCGGCGGCCATCACCCCGCCGGCCCCGACGCTGCAATTTTTCAATGGCCTGGGCGGCTTCAGTCAGGATGGCCGCGAATACCGGATTACCCGCACCCATGGCCATCCCACGCCGGCTCCGTGGGTGAACGTGCTGGCCAACGCCGGCTTTGGCACGGTGGTGGCCGACAGCGGCGCGGCGTACACCTGGTGCGACAACGCCCATGAATTCCGCCTGACCCCGTGGAGCGACGACGCGGTCAGCGACAGCAGCGGGGAAACCTTTTACCTGCGTGACGAAGTGACCGGCACGTTCTGGTCACCCACGCCGCACCCCTGCGCCGGGCGCACGCCGTATGTGATTCGCCACGGCTTTGGCTACAGTGTGTTTGAGCACGACGAAGATGGCATCCGCACCGACCTGACCGTATACGTGGATGTGGACGCTGCGGTGAAATTCTCTGTGTTGCAGGTGCGCAACCACTCTGGCCGCGCCCGCCAGCTGTCGGCCACCGGCTATGTGGAGTGGGTGCTGGGCGATTTGCGCCCGAAATCGGCCATGCATGTGCTGACCGAGCTTGACCCGGCCAGCGGGGCAATTTGTGCCCGCAACCCATACAGCGCCGACTTTGCCGACCGGGTGGCATTTTTTGACGCCGACGGTGCCAGCCTGGCCAGCCAGGTCAGCGTCACCGGTGACCGCCGTGAGTTTATTGGCCGCAATGGCAGCCTGAGCCAGCCAGCCGCCATGCGGCACACTCGTTTGTCCAACCGGCTGGGCGCCGGGCTGGACCCATGCGCGGCGATTCAGGTGCCATTTGAACTGGCCGATGGCCAGGCGCGGGAAATCATTTTCCGCCTGGGCGTGCGTCTGCCTGCCGGCCACACCCTGGCCGACGCGCTGTCGCCGCGCCAGCGCGCCCCCGACGCCGCCCACCATGCGCTGGCGGCTGTGCATGACACCTGGCGCACCACCCTGGACAGCGTGCAAGTGGACACGCCCGATCCGGCGCTGAACCTGCTGGCCAACGGCTGGCTGACCTACCAGACGCTGTCCAGCCGGCTGTGGGCGCGCAGCGGCTACTACCAGTCGGGCGGGGCTTATGGCTTTCGCGACCAATTGCAGGATGGCATGGCGCTGGTCCACACCCGGCCCGAGCTGCTGCGCGAGCACCTGTTGCGCTGCGCGGCGCGCCAGTTTGCCGAAGGCGATGTGCAACACTGGTGGCACCCGCCGTCAGGCCGGGGCGTGCGCAGCCGCTGCTCTGACGATTTTCTCTGGCTGGTGCAGGCCAGTTGCCGCTATGTGCAGGTGACCGGCGACCACAGCGTGCTCGATCAGGAAGTGCCGTTCCTGCATGGCCGGCCCGTGCACCCCGGCGACGATGGGTACTACGACCTGCCCGGCCAGGCCGACACCCCGGCCAGCCTGTACCAGCACTGCATGCGCGCCGTGCTGCACGGCCTGCGCTTTGGCGCGCACGGACTGCCGCTGATGGGGTCGGGCGACTGGAACGACGGGATGAATCTGGTTGGCATTCATGGCCAGGGCGAAAGTGTGTGGCTGGGGTTTTTCCTGTACGACACCCTGCAGCAGTTTGCCCGGCTGGCGCGCAGCCGCCATGACCAGCGCTTTGCCGACCGTTGCCTGAGCGAGGCGGCCAGGTTGCAGCAGAATCTGGAGCAGCATGGCTGGGATGGCCAGTGGTATCTGCGGGCGTTTTTTGACGATGGCAGCCCGCTGGGCTCACAGCACAACCCGGAATGCCAGATTGACTCGATTGCGCAAAGCTGGGCGGTGCTGTCCGGTGCCGGCGACCCGGCACGCGCCCGGCAGGCCATGGCGGCGGTAGACACCCGACTGGTGCGCCGCGACCTGAAACTGGTGCAGCTGCTGGCACCGCCGTTTGCCACTTCGGCGCTTAACCCCGGCTATATTAGCGGCTACGGGCCCGGTGTGCGGGAAAACGGCGGGCAGTACACCCACGCAGCGGTGTGGGCCAGCATGGCGTTTGCCGCGCAGGGCGATGCGCCACGCGCCTGGGAGGTGTTCCGCATGATCAACCCGCTGCATCACGCTGATTCTGCCCAGGCGATTGCCACTTACAAGGTGGAGCCGTATGTGATGGCCGCCGACGTGTATGCCTCTGCCCCGCATCAGGGCCGGGGCGGCTGGACCTGGTATACCGGCTCGGCAGGCTGGATGTCGGTGCTGATCATGGAGTCCCTGCTCGGCTTGCACGTTGAGGCCGGGCACTTGCGCTTCACCCCCTGCCTGCCCGCCGACTGGCCGGGTTTTACCCTGCGTTACCGTTACCGGCGCAGTCTGTACTGCATTGCCGTGCAGCAGTCGTTACTGCCGATGCAGGTGATCGTGGACGATGTGCTCCAGCCCGATGGCCGGATTGCCTTGCACGACGATGGCCACACCCATGCGGTGTCGGTGCGCTGCCCGTATGCCAGCCCCTCGCCCCGGAGCCCTGGGCAATGAACCGGTCACACAGCCAATTGCCGGCCTGGCAGGCGCTCCAGGCCCACGCCATCCAGCTGGCCCCGTGTCATTTGCGCCAGCTGTTTGCCGACGATCCGCAACGCGGCCAGCGCTTTAGCGCCGAAGCCTGTGGCTGGTATTTGAATTATGCCAAAAACCGCATCACCGCCACCACGCTGACCCTGCTGCTGCAATTGGCCAACGCCTGCCAGCTGCGCCCGTGCATCCAGGCCATGTTTGCCGGCGAGGCGGTAAATGTCACCGAGCAACGCGCGGCGCTGCACACGGCCTTGCGCCTGCCTGCCGGGGTGGCGCTGTGGCGGGACGGCGAGGATATTGCCGCGCAGGTGCATGCCGTGCTGGCGCACATGGCGGCGTTTACCGGGCAGGTGGTGGAGGGCCGCTGGCGCGGCTACAGTGGCCTGCCGATTCGCCATGTGCTGAACATCGGCATTGGGGGGTCTGATCTTGGCCCGGAAATGGTCTATCAGGCGCTGCGCCACTACCGGCACAGCCGGCTGGACTGCCGTTTTGTCTCCAACCTCGACCCCTGCGACTTCCGCGCCGCCACCGATGGCCTGAATCCGGCGGAAACGCTGGTGATTGTCTGCTCGAAAACCTTCAAGACCCAGGAAACCCTGGTCAATGCCCAGCGCGCCAGGGCGTGGATTGTGGCCGGGCTGGGCGACGAGCGCGCAGTGGCCCGGCATTGCGTGGCGGTGTCGGCCAATCGTGCCGCCGCTCAGGGCTTTGGCATTGACTGCGTATTTGGCCTGTGGGACTGGGATGGCGGGCGTTATTCGCTGGATTCGGCAATTGGGCTGTCCACCATGCTGGCGATTGGCCCGGCGCAGTTTCACGCCATGCTGGCCGGGTTTCATGCCATGGACCAGCATTTTCTGCATGCGCCGCTGGCGGACAATCTGCCGGTGCTGATGGGGCTGCTGGCGGTGTGGTACAGCAGCTTCCTGGCCGCTCCCAGTGTGGCCATCCTGCCCTACGCCCATGATCTGAAACGCTTTCCGGCCTACTTGCAGCAACTGACCATGGAAAGCAATGGCAAAAGCGTCACCCTGGCCGGCAGGCCGGTGGATTATCCCACCGGGCCGGTGTACTGGGGCGAGCCGGGCACCAATGGCCAGCATGCGTTTTATCAGCTGCTGCACCAGGGCGGCCAGCTGATTCCGTGCGACCTGATTGGCTTTTGCCATGGCCTGACCGCAGACACTGGCCAGCACCAGCTGCTGGTGGCCCATTTGCTGGCGCAAGGCCAGGCGCTGGCGTTTGGCAACACCCTGGCCGAGCAGCGCGCCGACGGCGTGCCGGACTGGCTGCTGCCGCACCGCCGCTTTGCTGGCAACCACCCGAGCAACACCCTGCTGGCCGAGCGCCTGACCCCGGCCAGCCTGGGGAGCCTGGTGGCGCTGTACGAACACAGTGTGTTTACCCAGGCCTGCCTGTGGCAGATCAACCCGTTTGACCAATGGGGAGTGGAGCTGGGCAAGACACTGGCCGGGCAGATGCAGGCCGAACTGGCCAGTGCATCGGCGTCGGTCCGGCTGGACAGCGCAACCCTGGCGCTGATTGACTACTACCGCACCCACCAAGCATCCTCTCCCTGCGATTCGCGCAGCGCACCCACCCTCTAGCCGGAGATTTCCTGTGCACAGCCAACCCCTCCATTTTATCCCGCCAGCGCTCAGCAACGCGCTGCTGCAGCGCATGCACGCTTACTGGCAGGCGGCCAATTATCTGTCGGTCGGGCAGATTTACCTGTACGACAACCCGCTGCTGAAGCAGCCGCTGGAGCTGGCGCACATCAAACCGCGCTTGCTGGGCCACTGGGGCACCACACCGGGGCTGAACTTTATTTATGTGCATCTGAACCGGCTGATCTGCCAGCATGATCTGAACATGATCTACCTGACCGGACCTGGCCATGGCGGGCCTGGGCTGGTGGCCAACAGCTATCTGGAAGGCCGCTACAGCGAGGTGTACCCGGAAATCTCCCAGGATGAAGCCGGCCTGAAGCGGCTGTTCAAGCAGTTTTCCTTTCCGGGGGGCATTCCCAGCCATGTGTCGCCAGACACCCCAGGATCAATCCACGAAGGCGGCGAGCTGGGTTATTCGCTGTCGCACGCCTACGGCGCGGCATTTGACAACCCAGACCTGATTGTGGCCTGTGTGGTGGGCGATGGCGAAGCCGAAACCGGGCCGCTGGCCACCAGCTGGCACTCGAACAAGTTTCTCAATCCGGTGCACGATGGCGCGGTGCTGCCGATCCTGCATCTGAACGGCTATAAAATTGCCGGTCCCACCGTGCTGGCGCGGATTCCGCATGTCGAGCTGGACGCGCTGTTTCGCGGTTATGGCTATACCCCGTATTTTGTCGAAGGCGACGACGCCGAGCTCATGCACCAGAATATGGCCGGCACGCTGGACCGCGCGCTGGCTCATATCCAGGCCATCCAGCACGACGCCCGCACCCATGGTTTCAGCCAGCGGCCCGCCTGGCCGATGATTGTGCTGCGCTCGCCCAAGGGCTGGACCGGGCCAAAGCAGGTAGATGGCAAACCCAGCGAAGGCACCTTCCGCGCCCATCAGGTGCCCATGGGCGAAATGAACCGGCCAGGGCATCTCACCCTGCTGGAAGACTGGCTGCTCAGCTATCAGCCACAGCAGCTGTTCGACCCGGATGGCCGTCTGCGCGCCGACCTGGCGGCGCTGGCCCCCAAGGGCGAGCGGCGGATGAGCGCCAACCCGCACGCCAACGGCGGCCTGCTGCTGCGCGACCTGCGCCTGCCGGACTTTCGCGATTACGCCATCGACCTGCCCCATCCCGGCACCGTCAAGGCCGAGGCTACCCGCTGCCAGGGCGAGCTGATCCGCGATGTGATCCGGCTCAACCCGCACACTTTCCGGGTGTTCAGCCCGGACGAAACCGCTTCCAACCGCTGGGGCGCGGTGTTTGAAGTCACCCAGCGCTGCTCCACGGCGGAAATCCTGCCCGGCGATGAAAACGTCTCCGCCGAAGGGCGGGTGATGGAAATGCTCAGCGAACACCAGTGCGAGGGCTGGCTGGAAGGCTATTTGCTGACCGGTCGCCACGGGTTTTTTTCATCGTACGAAGCGTTCATCCATATCGTCGATTCGATGTTCAATCAGCACGCCAAGTGGCTGAAAATGGCCAATGAAATTGCCTGGCGGCGGCCCATTGCCTCACTCAACTACTTGCTGTCCTCGCATGTCTGGCGTCAGGACCACAATGGCTTCAGCCATCAGGACCCCGGCTTTATCGACCATGTGATCAACAAGAAAGCCGAGGTCATCCGCGTGTACCTGCCGCCGGACGCCAACACCCTGCTGGCCGTCACCGACCATTGCCTGCGCAGCCGCAATTACATCAATGTGATTGTGGCCGGCAAGCAGCCGGAAGCGCAGTGGCTGGACATGGACGCGGCGGTCAAGCACTGCAGCGCCGGCATTGGCATCTGGGAATGGGCCAGCAACGACCGGGGCAGCGAACCTGATGTGGTGATGGCCTGCGCTGGTGACGTGCCTACGCTGGAAACCCTGGCCGCCGTGCAACTGCTGCGCCAGCACTGCCCCGAGCTGAAAATCCGCGTGATCAATGTGGTGGACCTGATGACCCTGCCACCGCCGCACGAACACCCGCACGGGCTGAGCGAGCGCGACTTTGACGACCTGTTCACCCGCGACAAGCCCATCATCTTTGCCTACCACGGTTACCCCTGGCTGATTCACCGGCTGACCTACGCCCGCCACAACCATGCTCACCTGCATGTGCGCGGCTACAAGGAAGAGGGCACCACGTCCACCCCGTTCGATATGGTGGTGATGAACGACATGGACCGCTTTCATCTGGTGGCCGACGTGATCGACCGCGTGCCGTTACTGGCACCGCGCGCAGCCTACGCCAAGCAGGCGATTCGCGACAAGCTGATTGAGCACAAGCAGCACATCGCCCGCCATGGCGAAGATTTGGCCGAAATCCGCGACTGGCGCTGGGACACCGCCACCGGGTAAGTGCCCTGGGCGGCAGCTGGCGCGTGCAAGGTGCGCCAGCGTACCGACAAGCGCTGGCGCAAGCGTCATCCTGCAACACTCGGCCCCCCGCCAATCGGGCGGGCGCGGCGAGTGATCGAGAGGCGAACATGAACAAGTCCATCGAATACAAGGCCACCCGTGGCCTGCTGAAATACGCCAGCCAGCGCCCGGCGCTGCCGGGACGGCGCGCCAGCGTGTCGGTTTCCCCGCCCACGCCGCTTAATGGCGTGGCTGCCCTGCCTGCCGCACTGAGCGAGCCTGGCCCGGCAGAACCGGCGGCATCATGAGCCTGCCCAGCGTGGATGCCCTCAAGGGCAAGTGGCAGCAGTACATTGGCGCCGCCAAGGTGGCGTGGGGCAAGCTCACCGAAGACGAGCTACTCAAAACCGAAGGCCGGGTGCAGGAACTGGCCGGCCTGATTCAGGAGCGCTACGCCATCACCCGCGATGAAGCCCTGCTGCAGGTCAAGCGCTTCTTTGCCAAAAGCTGAACGCCTAGCCACCCCCTGAAGCTTCTGTTGTGTCCATCCGATTCAGCGTCCTCAACCCGGCAGCCGCCATTTGGTGCCGGGTTTTTTTATCCGACGCGCCGTAAAACACCATCCTTCAGGGCGGTGATATAATTCCATTTCTAATTAGAAATGGAATTAATTATCCATTCCCAGCCGGTGAGGCTCTGCATCTTTTCCGGCTGGTTTTCCAACTGAGCAAGGCCCTGTTCCAAGTGGGCTTCCAAGGCCTCCAGGCTATCGAAGGCTCGGTTGTGGAAGTATTTCTCGCGCAACTCATCCCACACGTGTTCCTGCGGGTTGAGTTCCGGCGCATAGGGCGGAAGGAAGATCAGCCTCAAGTTGTCCGCCAACTGAAACGGACTCTTGTGCCAACCGGCTCCATCCAGCACCATCACGATGTTTTCGTCGGGGTGGTGCCGGGCAACCTCATCCAGAAACAGCTGCATGCACTTGCCGTTCACCTGCGGCAGGATCAATGAGTCGAAACGCCCATCTGCCGGACTGATCGCACCGTAGGCATAGACATATTGCTGTGTCACCAT
>Ga0209599_10000290_pt1 | contig 35365 bp, 20 predicted proteins | sample Shrwel_input2_FT_FD_187534 | JGI IMG/M metagenome (GOLD analysis project Ga0209599, IMG submission 187534) | Subsurface microbial communities from deep shales in Ohio, USA - Utica-3 well 1 S input2 FT (SPAdes) (version 2) ...
GCGGATCGCCTGACCGAACGGGCCTGAGCCTAGCAGCGGGAAGTCGGCGTAGCTGGCGGACGGCCCGGCGTTCCAGAGGTCCTTGATGTAATTACCTGCGTCGAGGGCGTAGTCGTTCTTCGCTCCGGATGGGACGTGGGCCGTGAAGCGCTGGCCCGGGGCTTCGCGCTTGGTGAAGTCCCAGAACGCCACCAGGCCAGGCGTGTTCGTCACCACCGCGATGCGGTCTTGGACGGACTCAGCGGCGGAGAGGGTGAGGGAAGTGAGGAGCAGGGCGGAGGTGAACCGGAGCATGGGGGGAATGAAGGTAAAAGACGCAAAAGTGCAAAGGCGGTTTTAGGGCCAGAGTCAGGGCTGGGGCTAGGGCTAGTGAAAGAACTCAAGGGGAGACTGGAAACCGGGAGTGATGCTGCGGTGCATCGGGTAGGGTCGGCACTGCGTGCCGACCTAGGGTTGCCGGCCGCCATGCGGCGAAGGGGCTAGGTCGCCACGCAGTGGCGACCCTACCTCGTTCCCACGCGCCAGAACTAAAAACCAAGAACAACTCACCAAGAACGTCCGCCTCCGCCTCTTCCTTCAATTCAAACGAATCGGCCCGAATTTGGGCATGGTGTCCGGAGACGGGAAGCGTTCGTCGTGATGGCCTTCGGTGTATTCTTCCCGAGGTACGGCGTCATCGGGCCAGCTCATGGGGCGGATCCGGATGATCTTCCCCGGACGAGCGCCCTCGATGATCTGGGTTACCTGGATCCGGACCTGGATCCCGCTGCTGCCCAGAGGGACATCTTTCTCCTGCTTCTTGACGTCGATGATGGGGCCCGAGTTGGCCACCAAGGTTTCGGTGACCGACCCATACGCATGCTTCAGATTGAATTCTGACGCTGCGAACTGTCCTTTGATGTCCTTCTTGAAATCGGCATACAGGGAGGGATCCATGCCGCCGAAGAGGGTCGCGGTCACGGTGGCGTCGCCGAACTTGCCGTACTCGACGGCATCCACGTAAGCGGGCATCCAGCGGCAGCGGACCAGTTCCCGATGCACCTCGTTCTGGTGCCGGGAGGCATGCTGCATAGCCTTCGCATCCAGCCAGACATCGGAGACGTGCTGTCGATTGCCGGTACGTCGCACCCAATTCCCGTCGGGTTTCCAGGCGAGGCCCAGATAGACCACCTGACCGTCGAGGGTTTTCTTCCCGTCGGCCGGCCAGATGCCTTCGGCGATCAGGTCCGCGAGCCCGAGCTGCTCGCGGCCGCGCCAGAATCGGGTCGTCGCATCGAGGCGCATCGTGCGTTCGAGCTCCTTGCCTTCTCCGCCTGCCTTGGGTTCCCGATGGGCGACAATCATCCCTTCCGCGCCGCCCTTGACCGTCACTTCTTTTAGCTTCCAGACCTTACCTTCGCGGAGGCAGAAACTGGGCTCGTCTTCCAGCAGGAGCGCATGGTTCTCGGCGGGTCGGGTCACGGTGAGCTTATCAACGACTGGCACGGAGGAGAGCTTGGGGTCCGGTGGCAGATAAAAGAGCCCGTGCATGATGGTCCCGAGCGGGACATTCCTGAGGTCCGCGGGCGCGCCGTGATAGCGGACCATGCCATAGGGAAGCATGGCGAACGGCTGCGGGGCGGTGGAGTGCATCAGCTCTCCGCCGGTCACGCGGAGGCTGCCGCGGCGATTGGCATGGTCTACGAAGGCGAGTTGGCCGGAGTAGGCTTTGGCCTTCTCCGCAGGAGGGAATTTTCCGGCCTCGGGACGGAAAGGCGCCGATGCCTGTTCTTGGTTCTTGGTTCCTCGTGCTTCGTCGGCCGAAAAAGCGCAAACTGCCATCAACGAAGAACAAAGAACGAGTAACGAAGAACGACGCACCACGAACAAAGAACAATGAACCAAGAACCTGTCTTTTAGTTCGTTCATAGCGTGACGACCTTGTTGCTGTCGCCGAAACGGTCGATCTCCACGCCCATGCGCTGGGCCATGAGGAGCAGGAGATTGCTCATGTGGGCGTCCGTGTTCACCGGGCGGCTGCAGACCTGGTAGTGGGCGGTCGTGAGTCCGCCATCCTGGCCGAAGGTATAGCCCTTGAAGGTGGTGGCCTTGCGGTTGAAGTCGAGGTGGGTGCCATGGCGCAGACCGAGGTCCTTGCCGCCGGCGAGCACGAGGGGCAGGTTGGCGTTGCCGTGGCCATGCCCGTAGGTCATGCCGCTGCCGAAGAGTGACATCGTCGAATCGAGCAGGGGCTTGCCGCCGAAGTCCTTGGTCTCGGCGAGGCGGGTGAGGAAGTAGCTGAACTGCTCGATGGCGAAGGTATCGTAGTTCGTCAGCTTCTCGATGTATCCGGGGTCGCCTCCGTGGTGGCTCAGTTGGTGGCGGGATTCGGTGATGCCGATCTCCGGGATGGCGAAGGCGGCGCCTTCGCCGCCGAGGCTGAAGGTGGCGACGCGGGTGGTGTCCGTCTGGAAAGCCAGCACCATCAGGTCGTAGACCGTGCGGAAATAGTCGCCGGCCTTGGTGGGCTCGATGTCACGATTGGTCCGCTTGCGGTCTGCTTCGGAGATCTTCGGCAGGGGGGTGTCGAGCCAGATGTCGGCGCGGCGGGTGCGGATCTCGGCTTCGCGGACGGAGGTGAGGTATTGGTCCATGCGGCCCTTGTCCTCGGCGCCCATCTTCTTTTCGAGTCGGCGGACTTCCGTGAGGTTGGCGTCGAGCACGCTGCTTTTATGGCGGAGTTCGCGGCGTTGGGCGGACTTACCGTTCTTCGGCTCTTCGAATAGGGAGGCGAAGATCTCGCTGCAGCGGCGCATCGCCGGGAGGCGGACGCCGTCGGCGGTCCAGGCGAGGGATTCCTGGTTGAGGGCGATTTCCATCGAGCTCGTGCGGGTGTGCTGGGCGGTGAGCTCGGCCATCTTCTGGTCGACGGAGATCGTATTGCGATCCGTAGGGCCGAGTTTGCCGCCAGTCAGCCAGGCGTTGATGCACTCATGGTGGTGGCCGAGGCTGCCAGCGTGATACAGGCCGCTGATCGGGGTGATCGACTGCCGATGCTTCTCGAGTGGCTTAAGGGAGCGGGAGAACTGGTAGTCCGGGCCGTCCTTGGTGATCTGGTAGTTGAGCGAGTGGACGCCGTTGGCCAGGTAGATGAAGGCGCTTCGCTTGGGCGTGGCGGTCATCTTCTCGGAGGCACGCAAGGGGAGCATGCACTCCAGCATCGGCAGGGAGATGAGCGCGCCCATCGCGCGCAGGGCGTGACGGCGGTCGATGAGCCAGGATTGGGAGAGGTAGTTGGCCATAAAGTTCTTGGTTAAATAAGAGTTCTTGGTTCTTCGTTCGTCGTTCTTTGTTAAGGGGGCAGGTTGGAGGCTCTTGGTGCTTCGTTCTTCGTTCGTGGTTCTTAGTAAAAGGTGGTCAGGGGTTCTTGGTTCCTGGTTTGAGGGAGCTGGGGGAAGGGGCTGACAGGAGGTAGCGGATGAAGCCGCCGACCTTGGCGTGGGTCAGCTCCGCCTGAGCATAGATGGCGTCAAATTCGTCACGGCTGAGGTAGCCTTGGTCTTGGGCGACGTAGAGTTGGCTTTGGACTTCTAAGCACGAACGCTGCGAGTATCGGAGGAACTTGATGAACTCTGCGTTGCTTCCGCCGTCGAAGCCTTCGGCGATGTTATGCATGGTCGAGCCCGCCGCGCGGGTGATCTGGTCTCTAAGCCCATAGTCCTTTGAGAATTCACCGCTTTGAGCGACGGCGTAGACCCGCCTCGTCAGTTCCCGGGCCGCCTGCCATCCTTCAATGTCCTCAAAGCGGCGGATGGGCATGGGGGTTGGATTCTTTGTTCGGGGTTCTTGGTTCGTGGTTCGGCGTTCTTTGATCGTTGGCCGAGTCGATGCGGTCATGATTTCAGCTTCCCCGTGGCGTTCGCAACGAGGAACCAAGAACAAGGAACCAGGAACATTACTCATCGCTTGCGCATCAGTTCCGACGACGCGACGGCACGCACGATATCTTTGATGTGGTAGTCGTGCTTCTTCGCGACGGCGACGATCGCGTCGATGTCTTCCTTGTCGTCGAAGGTAAGTACGCGACGGAGGGCGTAGGTGCACAGGTGTTCGACAAAGGCCTTGGCGACGGCGTCTCGGTCGGCGAGGAGCAATTGTTTGAAGCCGGTGGAGTCCTTGAAAGCACGACCGTCAGGCAGTTCGCCCGCAGGATTGATCGTCGGGTCGGCCCCGATCCCGGCCGGGACTTTCTCGACGTTGCGCCACTGGCCGATGGCGTCGTAGTTATCCCAGGCGAAGCCGAGCGGGTCGATCTTGGCGTGACAGGCGGCGCAGTTCGGGTTCTGGGAGTGGGCCGCCAGTTTATCACGCAGGGAGGCCTTGGGGCTTTGCGGCGTCGGGGGTTCGATCGCCGGCACGTTGGCGGGCGACGCCGCGATGGATCGGGCGATGGCGGGTGCCGTCGGAGGTCAGTCCCAGGAGGGCGCCCATCGTCAGTAGGCCTCCGCGGTGATCCTCCGGCTTGAGCGAGACACGTTGGAAGCCGGCCGTCTTCGGTTCAGGCAGTCCGTAGAATTCGCAGAGGCGCGCATTGGCCATGGTCCAGTCGGAGTCGATAAAGGCGTCGACGGACAGGTTCTTGGCCAAGACTTCCCGGAAGAACTCCACCGGCTCGGCCTTCAGGCTGGTCTCCAGCCAATGCTCGTAAGCCGGATAAAGTTTCTTGTCGGGAGGGAACATGCCGACGCGGTGCAGTTGCAGCCACTGGCGGGCGAAGTCTTCGACGAAACGATCGGCTTTGCCGTCCGTGAGCATCCGATCCACTTCTTTCGGGAGGCCGTCGCCGCTGAGTTTGCCTTCCTTGGCCGAAGTGAAGAGGCCGTCGTCGGGCATGGAGCTCCAGAGGAAGTAGGAGAGGCGTGAGGCGAGTTCGGACTGGGTGAGCCGTTCGCGGGTTGGCTTATCGCCCTCGACGAGGTAGATGAAGTGCCGGGAGGTGAGCACGCCGCGCAACGCCACCCGATAGGCGTCGGCCAGCTTCTCGCCCGCCTTGCGCTCGGCCTGGTAGGATTGAAGATACTGCTCGAGCTCTTCCGCCTTCACGGTCCGGCGCCAGGCGCGTTCCGCGAAGCGTTGCAGATGCTCCGCCACCACCTCGGGCGTCGCGTCATCGGCCGGAAGCAGTCCCTTGCGCCGGGCTTTTTCGGCCTCCGTCAGGATGGGCCCTTCCCATTCGATCCAGTCGAGGAGCACCAGCGAGTAGAGTCCGTTGCCTTTGTCGTCGAACAGCTGCGGGAAAGCCGGAGCCGTCAGCATGGTCTCGCTGCTGTGGGTGAAGATCGTGCTCGGGCGGAGCCGATGGGAGTGCGTCCCGCTGATCTGATGGCTGGCTTCCAGGCTGAAGCGCAGGGCTGCCGGCAGATCGAGGTACAGTTGCGATTCATAGACCTCGGGGTGGTCTTCCGGGGCGGTGATATCCAGGCCGAGGAGCCGGGTGGCCAACCCGCTTTCACCCTCTGCCGGGATGCCGATGGTCAGGTGCGCCGGCTGGCCGCCGGGAGGGCGGATGCCGCTGGCCTTGATGCGCACTTTATAGAGACCGCTATGTTCCGGACCGATGCCTTTTCCGAGCCACCCGGTGGTGAAGGCCGCAGGCCCGTTGTACGTGTAAGCGCCCGGGTAGATGAAACTGCGCAGAGGCCGCGTGATGCCGAAGCGGTCCAGCACCGCCTGCTGCCACTTCCCGCCATCGGGGAGCAGCTCCTTTGCGGTCTTGCGGACCTTGCGCGTCTCGAAGCCCGTCGTGGTGAAGGCGCGATCGAGGACGACGCCCGCCGCGCGGTAATAACGATCCACGTGAGACGGCGAAAGCGAAAGCTCCGATCCGATGCGCTCGAAGCCGTGCCAGCGGGTGTCTTCGTTGAGCTCCCCTTGCTTGGCGGGATCATACCGGACGCCCAGCAGATCATAGACGGTGTTCTGATACTCCTGCCGGCTCAGTCGATAATGTGACACCACCGGCCGTGCCGCCTGACGCGAGGCGCGGCCTGCCTTGAGTGCTCCGTCGAGGCTCATCACGAAGGCGGCGATCTCGGCTTGGGTCGGCTTGGGTTCCTTGTCCTTCTTCGGAGGCATTTCGCCGGAGTTCACCTGCTCCATGGCCTCGGCCCAATGATGGGTGTCGGCGCCGAGTTTGAAATCGCGCGAGAGCTTGTCGAAGCGGAGGTCGCCTTTTTCCTTCTCGGGGCCGTGACAGCGGGCGCAGTGCTTCTGGATGAATGCTTCGTAGGGCTCCGCCGCACGGACGATACCGGTCAGGCTCAGGGCGAATAGCGCAAAGGCGCTGGAGAGGTATCCCTGGGAGGGCATGGTGCGTGACGGGAAAAGGGGGTGGGTCGTCCGGGGCGGACGCTTAGGGTAGTAATTAGACAGACGGAAGCAGGGTCAAGTTCCCTGCCTTCGGGACCAAGAACAACGAACCAAGAACTTCCTTACGCTAGGATCTCCTTGATGACGTGGCCGTGTACGTCCGTGAGGCGGCGGTTGGCGCCGTTGTGACGGAAGGTGAGCTTCTCGTGGTCGAGGCCGAGGAGGTGCAGGACGGTGGCGTGGATGTCGTAGCCTTGGGTGAAGTGAGAACGGTCGGCGGGCTTGAAGCCCCATTCGTCGCTCTGGCCGTGGGTGACGCCGCCTTTGATGCCGCCGCCGGCCAGCCAGTTGGTGAAGACGAAGGGGTTATGGTCGCGCCCTTTGCCGCCCTGGGCGCAGGGCATGCGGCCGAACTCGGTGGTCCAGAGGATCAGCGTGTCTTCGAACATGCCGCGGTCCTTGAGGTCCTGGATGAGAGCCGCGGTCCCCTTGGCCATGCCGAGCGAGAGCGGGGCGTGGTCACGGGCGATGTCTTCGTGGGAATCCCAGTTGCGACGAGGGAAGCCGTTATCGTTGCCGGACCAGATCTGTACGAAGCGGACGCCTCGTTCGAGGAGACGTCTGGCGGTCAGGCACTTGCGGCCGAAGGCATCCTGTTCTTCGGCGACGTTGATATCTTTCGGCCAAACCTTCGTGGAGTTATCGATGCCATAACGGGCCTGGGTCTTTTCCGATTCCTGCGAGAGGTCGAGGGCGTCCGGCGCGGCGAGCTGCATCTTGGCGGCAAGCTCGTAGCTGCGGATACGAGCTTCGAGACGCGGGTCGCCGGGATTCGAGTCGGCATGGGCTCGGTTAAGCTTCTCGAGGAGTTGTAGGCCTGCGGTCTCGCCGGTGGGCGTGATGTAGTCGGCCGGAGGCGGTGAAAGGTCGGCGATGGGCTTGGGGGCGTTGACGCGCACCTGTGTGGCCTGGTTCTGGCCGGGGAGGAAGGCGGAGTCCCAGTTCTTCTGGCCATTGGACGGCAGGCCGCGGATATCGGGCAGGACGACGAACGTCGGGAGGTTGTCATTGAGCGAACCGAGGCCGTAGCTGGCCCACGCGCCGATGCTCGGGTAGCCGGGGATCAGGAAGCCAGTGGACTGCAGGAGGGTGGCCTGGCTATGCACGCCGGAACGGCCGACGATATTATGCACGAAGGCGATGTCATCCGCGACCTCACCGATGGGCGCGACGATATCGCTGAGCATTTTGCCCGACTTACCATAGGGCTTGAATTTCCAGGGCGACGCGAAGGTCGAGCCCGGGCTGCTCTGGAAGAGTTCGACGGCTTCGCCCGGATCCCACTTCTCGCCGTGCTTCTTCTCGAGGAGGGGCTTGTAGTCCCACATGTCGACGTGGCTGGCGGCGCCGGCCATGAAGAGCTGGACGACGCGCTTGGCCTTGGCCGGGGCGTGGAGGACGCCGCTGGTGGGCGTAGCGGCGAGGAGGGATTCCTGTCCGAGCAGGCTGGCGAGGGCGATGCCGCCGAGGCCGCCGCCGGAGGTGAACAGGAAGTCACGACGGTTCATCGCGGTGACGCCGGAAGTGCGATGGTAAGGAGAGTCGTTCATGGTCAGTCGACGAAGTTGAATTCGTTCAGGTTGAAGATCAGTCGGCAGAGGTTCGCCAGGCCGTGCTCGCGGATATAGCCCGACATCGCCTCGGTTTCCTTAGCGGACGGCGGCCGGCCAAGTGCGAGGCGGAAGGCTAGGTCGATCTGGGCGGGCGGGGTGGAGGCTTCCTTGGCCACGCGGGCTGCAAAGTGCTTGGCCATCGCGACCGTCAGGCGGTTATTACGCATCGCGAGCGCCTGCAGCGCGTTGACGGTCTCATTGCGATTGGCGACCGACATCGAGGGGTCGGCGCAATCCAGCACGGTGAGGAAGGGCTGGGGCTGGGAGCGGACGATGAAGCGGTAGACCGAGCGGCGGTGGGACTTCGGGTCCTCGACGTCATGCTGGTCGTATTCGTAGTGCGGCGAGTGCTGCGGCTTATCGATGACGAAGTCCTGGAAGCCCGGGCCGCCCATCGTGAGGTCGAGCTTGCCGGCGACCGAGAGCACCGAGTCATTGACCGCTTCGGCCTCGAGCTTGCGGCGGTTCATGCGCCAGAGGAAGGCGTTGCTCGTATCGATCTTCTCATTGGCGGGATGTCCGAGGGAGGTTTGACGATAGGTCGCGCTCGTGACGATCAGTCGGTGGAGTTTCTTGAGCGACTGACCGCCGTCGCGGAAATCTACCGCCAGCCAGTCGAGGAGCTCGGGGTGCGTGGGTAGGCTGCCCATGCGTCCGAAATCATTCGGCGTATCGCTCAAGCCGCGGCCGAAGTGGTAATGCCATACCCGGTTCACGATGACGCGCCAGGTGAGTGGGTTACGGTCATCGGTAATCCACTTGGCCAGGGCGACCCGGCGAGCGCCTTCCGGGGTGTCCGCGGGTAGCTCGAACTGCGAGGTCAGTTCCTTGGCGAAGGGCAGGGTCCCTGGGCCGACTTGTTTGTCGGGCTGGCTGACGTCGCCGCGCTTGAGGACGAAGATCGGGCGAGGCTTGCCGCCGTTGGCGCCCGTGCCGGCGAAGGAGCCGGTTCCTTTGTGGATCGTGCCCACGTAGGCGAGCAGCGGGGTGGGGAGTGCCGCAATATCTTTGGCGACCTTGGCTCGGGCGGCGGAGAGTTCATCCCAGCGGGCGCTATCGGCATTCACTGCCTTGGTCGATCCCTTGCGGATTTCGGCTCGCTCACGGTCGAGGACGGCCATGCGGGCTTCGTCGCGTTCGCTCTTCGGTCCGTAGTAGTAGCCGTCGGTCAGGTTGAGGCGTCCCCAGCGCGGGCCGGCCTCGATGCTATCGAGCGACGTCACGTTGGCGCCCAGGCCGACGTTGCGACCCTTGGGGTCGATGGCCTGGAGTTCGGCCAAGGCCAAGATGTAATCGTTCTTGCGAAGGCCGAGTTTGGTGGCCGTCACGCGCAAGTAGCGCCCTTTCAGTTTGGCCAGAGGGAAGCGTTGCGGCTTAACGCCGGGATTCGGGACGTCGGCGCCGGTGAAGTCGGCGATGGTAGTCACCCCTTGGGTGAACTTAGCGTCGTCGGAGAGTTCGACCTTGTAGCGGGCTGGAAAGCCGAAGCCTGCACCGATGTTATTAAAGGTATCGTGGCAGCCCGTCAGGATGACCTCGGTAAGTTCGCGAGCGACGCCGAGGTCGACTTGAACCCACTTCGTGGCGGACTGTTCTTTGGAGATGGAGCTGTGGTAGCCGTATTCCGGACGTTCAACGGCGGCGGTGCCCTGCCTCAATTCATCGATGATCTTGCCGATGAGCGTCACGCGACGTGAGTCGACCTTTTCGAGTTTTTCGTTCAGCGTCTTGATTTCGCCGTCGAGGCGCGTCTTTTCAGCGTTCAGTGAGGCGCGCCGCTTGGCGATGACGGGGTCGAGGTCGAAGGTCTTATCGGCCTTGTCGAGGGCGGCGAAGACGGCCTGCAGGCGGTAGTAGTCGTCCTGTTTGATCGGGTCGAACTTATGGTTGTGGCAGCGGGCGCATTGGGCGGTCGTCGCCAGGAAGGCGCCGGTGGTGTTCGAGACCATGTCGTCACGGTCGAGGGCGCGGGCGATCTTGCCGTCGAGTTTGGTTTCGGGGAGTTCGGCGTGGCCGATGAAGTCCCAAGGGCCGGCCGAGATGAAGCCTTGGGCGATGTGGCCATCGGCCGTCGCGGGATAGAGCGTGTCGCCGGCCAGCTGTTCTTCGACGAAGCGGGCGTAGGGCTTGTCATCGTTGAACGAGCGGATGACGTAATCGCGATAGGGCCAGGCGTTGGGGCGGAGTTTATCCTTATCGTAGCCGTGGGTGTCGCCGTAGTGGACCACGTCGAGCCAGTGGCGCCCCCAGCGCTCGCCATAGCGAGGCGAGGCCAACAGGCGGTCGGCGGTGCGGCCGATGGCCGCGGGCAGGTCCTGCTCGGCATCTTGCTCGAAGGAGGCGAGTTCTTCGGCCGTGGGCGGCAGGCCGATCAGATCGAAGTTCAGGCGACGAAGAATCGTGCGGGCGTCGGCGGTAGCGGAGGGCTGCAGACCCTTCTCCTGGAGCTTGGCCAGGATGAAGCGGTCGATGGGGTGGGTGGCGTCGCCGGAGGGCAGGGCGGGCTTGGCAAGGGGCTTCAATGACCACCAGTCGAGCGGGTCGGTCTTCTTCAGGGACGCGGACTCCGGCCAGACAGCGCCTTCGGCGATCCAGCGTTTCAGCGTATCGACCTCGGCCGCGGTGAGGCGCTCGCCCTTGGGCGGCATGCGCGTATTGCGGTCCGTAGTCGTCACGAACTTGATGAGCGGGCTCTCGGCGGCCTTGCCCGGCAGGATGTTCGGGGCGTGGTTGTCACCGCCGTGCAGAGCAACCTCGCGATCATCGAGCCGGAACTCGCTCTTCTGTTTCTTCGGTCCGTGGCACTCCACGCAGTGCTTCTCGAAGATCGGTTTCACCTCCGACTCGAAAGAGACGGCGGCGGGCAGCGTCGCGGCGGCGAGCAGCAGGGCGGAGAGGAAGGCTGGATGAATATTCATGTTCTTTGGTCTTCGTCCTTGGTTCGTTTCTTAGCGGATCAGGATGCCTTTGCCTGAGCCGCCCTTGGGCGTGGTCTTAGGGTAATCGGCGTTGGGCTTCTGCACGATGACTTTGACGGCTTGATCGAAGGGCAGGTCGGCCGGGGATCCTTCGGTGCGGACGCCGGTGACCTTGAGGTTGCGGACGGTGCAGTCCAGGTCTGGAGAGAAGATTTCGACCCACTTCTCCGGTGCGGCCGGGCCGCCGTGCTTGTAGGTCACCGACAACGGGCCGACGGCGAGGAGATGCCAGCCAGGAGTGATGGGGTGACGCACACGGACGTCTTCAACGCTGAGCCCGTCGGTGTCGGCGTGGACTTCGATCTTGCCGGGGTGATTGAACGTGAGCTTTTCGAACCGGATGTTCTTCAGCGTGCCGATGGCGGCGCTGAAATCGTTGGCGCGGCCAAGTTCCAAGTTGGGCTGGTCGTAGAGCTTGAATTCGCGGATATCGGTGATGCGTCGAAGCGTGATATCCGTGATGGGGCAGGCCAGCGTCGTGCCATCCGGGAAACGTTTGACGCCGGGCAGGAGGCGGATGGCTCTGGCGGAGGCCACGCCTTCGGGCGCGCCCGTGATGTCTTCGATGACGATGCGCTCGATCGGGCCGTAGCTGGGCGCGTAGTTCTTCCACTCCCAGGCATTGAGCGCGACGTTATCGTCGTGCGGATCGCCGCGCACGCCCCGGATGAGGCCGTCGCTGGCGGGTCCGTTCACATGCACTCCGTCCCGGCGGGTTTCTTCCAAGGTGATGTTTTCTATCCTGAACTCCCGCGCGTTAGCCAGATGTACGCCGAAGGGTCTGCTCTGGCGGATGGTGAGGTTCTTCACCGAGACGCGCCGGACGTTCTGGAGCAGGATGACGCCATGTGTCCCGAAGGCGGGGGCGGCCTTCGCGGAGAGGCCGAGGCGATTACCATTGAGGCTGGCGGGATTCGCCAGGGTCGACCAGACGCCCCCTTCGATGGTCATGTCAGTGTCGAGTAGCTGATCGGCCGGCACGGGCTTGGTGTTCAGGGTGACGACATGTTCGTTGCGCACCATGCAGGTGTTGCTGTCCGGCTTGAGGCGGATCTCGGCGGTCGGGTCGGCGCTGAGCTTCTGGCCGGACTTAAGGACCAGCGGTCCGTCGAGATAGTAGGGCTGAGCGCGCGCTGGGATGTGGAGCGTGCCTTGGGCGTCGAGCGAGGCCTGCATGGCCTGCGTCCAGACCTCGGCCGTCACCTTGCGGGTCTCGACCTTGCCGGACGCGTCAGGCCACTGCTCCGTCCAGGATTCCGTCCGGACGAGCGGTTGCCATGTGCCGAGTGGCTTAATGGCGGCTTGAACTGCTGTTAGTGAGGCCAGCAGCAGGACGATGCGCAGGTTGATGCTCATAATCGACGCTGACTCAGGCCAGAATCTCCTTCACGACTTCGCCGTAGACATCGGTCAGGCGGAAGTCGCGGCCGAGGTGGCGGGCGGTCAGTTTCAGATGGTCGACGCCGAGCAGGTGGAGGATGGTCGCATGGAGGTCATGGACGTGGACCTTGCCGGCGACGGTGCGGTAGCCCATCTCATCGCTTTCGCCGAAGGTCAGGCCGGGCTTGATGCCGCCGCCGGCCATCCAAGAACAGAAGCTCTCGGGCTGGTGTTCGCGGCCGTGCTTATCGATGGGCGATTTGCCGCTGAGGTCCTGGCTCCAGGGGGTGCGGCCGAATTCGCCGCTCCAGATCACGAGCGTGTCTTCGAGCAGGCCGCGTGCCTTCAGGTCTTTGACGAGTGCGGCGACGGGTTGGTCGGTCTGCGCGCAGAGCTTGGGGAGGTTGCCGCGGATGTCGCCATGGTGATCCCAGCCGCCGATGCTCACCTGTACGAAGCGGACGCCGGATTCGCTGAGCTTACGGGCGAGGAGGCAGGCACGGCCGAACTTATCGGTGTCCTTGCCGCCCACGCCGTAGAGGTCGAGGGTCGCCTTGGATTCCTTGGAAAGGTCGACGATCTCCGGGGTGGTCGTCTGCATGCGGAAGGCCAGCTCCATGCTCTTGATCATGCCCTCCATGCTTTCATCGCCGACGACATCGCTCTTCAGTTGGCGATTCATCCGCTGGATGAGGTCGAGGCGCTTCCGCTGGATGGCATCGCTTTCGGAGACGTTACGGAGGTTTTCGACCGGCAGGCTTTGGGCACTGGCCGGGACGGTCAGGCTGGTTCCTTGGTGGGCGGCCGGGAGGAAGGAATTATCGTAGGTGCGGATGCCCTGCGGGTGGATGGTGACGAAACTCGGGAGATTCTGGTTTTCCGAGCCAAGACCGTAGCTGATCCAGGAGCCCATCGAAGGGCGGACTTCGGTGAAGGTCCCCGTATGGAACTGCTGGGTGGCGCCGGCGTGCTGCGGATTATCCGCGTTCATGCCGCGGAGGAGGCAGATGTCGTCCGCGACGGTCGCGAGGTGCGGGAGTAGGTCGGAGATCATCATGCCGCTCTGGCCACGAGGGCGAACGGGAGCCCGGGTGCCGAGGGCGAGGAATTTTTCAGTACCCACCTGGGTGATTTGCTTCGGCAGAGGGGAGTCGATGCTCTTCCCGTGGCGTTCGTTGATGAAGGATTTCGGGTCGAAGAGGTCGATCTGGGACGGGCCGCCTTGCATGAAGAGGAAGATCACCCGCTTGGCCTTGGGGGCGACCCCATTGGCGTAGGGAGAAGTCGGAGTGACGGCCGCTTGGAGGAGGTCGTGGAAGGCGAGGGCGCCGAAACCGCAGGCGGTGCGCTGCAGCATCTGACGTCGGCTGAGGGGGGGAAGCATGGGCGTGGGGCTTTAAAGTCGGTAGATGAAGGCGTTGGAGGCCAGCAGGCTGTGGCAGAGTTCCTGCCAGCGGGCGGCTTCCAGGGCATCGGGCGCACGTGGCGTCTTGAGCAGCGGGGTGATCTCCTGCAGGAAGTTACGGGCGTTGGTCCGCTCCTCGGCGGTGATCGGACGATTCCACGCCCGCAGCCAAAGCGACTCGAGGCGGGCATCCTCGTTCGCATGCACGGCGATCAGCTGTTTGGCCAGGGCACCGGCCCGCTTACGGACCAGGTCGTTGTTCAGGAGGAAGAGCGATTGCGTGGGCATCACGGTCTGGTTGCGCTGACCGGTGATGCTCGCCGGGTCGACGAAGTCGAAGAAGCTGCGGATCTTGTCCGCGGAAGACGGTCCGTTCCGCATCACCGGGAGGTAGACCGTGCGTTCGAATTCCTGGGATGGGCGCGATCTGCGATGGTGGTAACTTGGCGGATTGATGCCCGCGGCCGCGAGTGCGCCGGTGTTCTCGATGATCTCGAGGGCGAGGGAAGGGCCGCCCGACTTGGTCGCGAGTTCGCCGCTGACTTTGAGCAGGGAGTCGCGGATGGCTTCGGCTTCGAGGCGTTGGCGGTTCATCCGCCAGAACAGGCGGTTCTCCGGGTCGAGGCTGAGGCCTTCGGCGTGGTTGGCGCTGCTGAGTCGGTAGGCATGGCTAAGGACGAGTCCTCGCAGGAAACGTTTCTGCGACCACCCGTCGGCCATGAAGCGCGTCGCCAGGTGGTCGAGCAGTTCGGGGTGGGAGGGGCGTTCGCCGCGTTCGCCGAAATAGTCGACGCTGCGGACGAGGCCCTCGCCGAAGAGCTTCTGCCAAAGTCGATTCACCGTGACGCGGGCGGTCAACGGATTGCGGCGGTCGGCGATCCATTCAGCGAGTTGGAGGCGCCCGCTTTGGCCAGCCGGGATGGCGGGGAACTTGTCCCAAGAGGCGACGCGCAGGGCGCCGCGGGGGACGACGGCGGCGGGGGCGTAGGGATTGCCGCGCACGTAGATCGGCATATCGGCCGGTTTCACGTCATCTTGCATGGCGAAGGCCTTGGGCGCCTTCGATTTGAAGAACTCAGCGTGTTGGATTTCGCTGGCTTTGGTTTTCAGCAGGGCGGCGATTTCATCGCGGCGCTTCGTGAGCGCGTCTTGTTCCGGGGAAGGCTTAGGGGTGGGTACCGCGGAGACGGGGGTCGTTTTGTCAGCGGCGGAGACGGTCGCTTTGGCGGTTTTCTCAAGGGCGGCGAGCTTGGCGACGACGGCTTTATTCTCTTCGGTGAGCCTGGCTTGTTCCGCTTTGAGCGCCGTGAGCTTGGCGGCGTGTTCGGCTTCGGCTTTCTGGCGCTCGGCGAGCTGGGCCGGCGATTCCGGAAGCGGCACGCTGCGGATGGTGCTCCAGACGCCGAAGCCGACCATCTTGCCGGAAGAGGGAGAACTGCGCAGCATGCCGGCCATGCCGTAGTAGTCCTCGAGGCCTACAGGGTCGAACTTGTGGTCATGGCAGCGGGCGCAGCCCATCGTCATGCCGAGGAAAGCCCCGCCGATCTTGATGAGCTGGGTGTCGATGTGATCGGTCTCCATCTTGGCTTTGTCGGGATTCACGATCTCGAGGTCACCGACCATCAGGAAGCCCGTGGCGACGAGCTGGGAGGCGCGTTGCTCCGGAGAGGAGGCAGGCATCAGGTCGCCGGCGAGCTGCTCCTTGATGAAGAGGTCGAACGGCTTGTCCTGATTGAAGGCCTGGATGAGGTAATCGCGATAGCGCCAGGCATGTTCGGCGAAGACTTCGTTGGAAGTCCCGATCATGTCGGCGTAGCCCGTGAGGTCGAGCCAGTGGCGGGCCCAGCGTTCGCCGTAGGCCCGCGAAGCCAGCAGGTGGTCGACGACCTTGGCATAGGCGGTATCAGAATTATCATTCGCGAACGCGATGACTTCTTCGGCGGAGGCGGGGAGGCCGGTGAGATCGAGGCTGACGCGGCGGATCCAGGTATGTCGGTCGGCGTCGCCGGCGGGCTTGAGTCCCTTGGCTTCGATTTTCGCGAGGAGGAAGCGGTCGACCGGATCTTTCGACCAGGCAGAGTCTTTGACGGCGGGAGCGGCCGGATCAGCGACCGGCTGGAAGGCCCAGAACTTCCGGCCCGCTTCGAGGTCGATAGAGCGCTTCGGCTTGGCGGCCTTCGCGGCATCGTCCGTTCGCGGATCGGGGGCGCCGCGCTTCACCCACTCCTCGAGGATGGCGACTTCATCCGCCGGCAGGCGACTTTTGGGCGGCATCGCGAAATCCTTGTCGAGGTAGCGCACCGCCTTGATGACGAGGCTCTTCGTGAGATCGCCCGGGACGATCGCAGGTCCGTTGTCGCCGCCGTGTTGCCAGCCCGCACGCGTATCGAGCGCAAGGCCCCCTTTGGTCTTATTTTCCGTCGAATGACAGTCGTAGCACCGCTTGATGAGCACCGGCCGCACCTTCGACTCGAAGAACAAGTCGTCGTCTCCCGCGGCCAGCAGGGCGAGCGGCGCGAAGAGAAGGGCGGTGATGGGGCGGAGGCAGGGCATTTCGCTTAGTCGGCCCAGGTAATGTTGAAGAGGACGTGTTCCATCATCGCGGCCGCGGCTTCGTCCGGTGTTCCGGTGGAAAGCGCTTTGAGCAGCTTACGGTGGGCGAGGACGGTTTCCGTCTCCGGACGATAGTCCCCCGTGGATTGGCGTTTGAAGATCTCGACGAGGTAGGCCTCGTATTGCCACCGCAGGGGTTCCCAGAGCTGGAGCAGGCGCGCGTTGCCGCTGCGGAGCATGACGCGGTGATGCAGGTCGATGTCGAGACGCGAGAGTTCGCTGAGCGAGCGGGCTTTTTCCTGCGCGTCGATGTTCTTGGCGACGAACTCGGTGTCCGCAGCGGTCCAGTTTCGGTTGGCGAGGCTGGCGGCCATGCTTTCGAGGGCGGCGCGGGCTTCCATGATCTCCAGGAGATCCTTCTCCGCGATGGTGCGCACGCGGGTGCGGCCGGTCTTTTCGAAAGTGACCAGCCCTTCGCGTTCCAAGGCGATCAGGGCTTCACGGACCGGGGCGCGGCTCGTGTGGAAATGCTCGGCGAGGACCGGTTCGGCAAGGGCGGAGCCTTGGGGGAAGTGGCCGCTCACGATCTCCTTGCGCAGACGGAGGTGTACGGCCGTCGCTCGGTTGTTCCGCGGGGTACGAGGGTAGGGCTTGGCTTGGGGTGAGGCCATGGGTCTAAAGTGTCGACAGTTTTAAAGCCGACAAGTCCGTAAGCCCAAAGTTCCGAATCTTTTCCCTTCAATCCGCTCCTGGGCGGAGGGCTCCGGGCGGCCAGGCCATGCAACGGGATTCCAAGAAAGCTTCGAATAATTACTTAAAAAGCTTCAGTTCACGTCACAACTTGATTGTCCGCACCTTTTGCCGCGAGAATCATAAACAATCAAAACCGTATGAAGCCGACACCCCCTTCTGGCTATGCCCGCATCCTTTGCCTGATGGCGTTGATCGGTGTCAGTTGCCACGGTTCGGTGCAAGCCGCGCCGCCGCCCGCCGCCTTCGGGGTGTGGGACCGTGGTTCCTCTTTCGATCCTAAGGATCATCCCTTCCTGAAAGGCCTGGCCTTCAATCAGAAATGGGCGGACCTGGAAAAGAAGCCGGGGGTTTATGATTGGAGTGCTTTGAACGACGCCATGGATGCGGCGGCCAAGAGAGGTCAGTACATTTACCTTTCCTTGGGCGTCGGACCGGATGCGCCCGATTGGATCTATGGCCAGGGAGTCCCGCGCGTGGAGTGCAAAGACCAGAAGGTCGACTCTTGGCCTGCCTACCCCTTTTATCCGTCGAAGGATTATAAGGCGCTCTTGGAGAGGTTGGTCGCCGCCTTCGGTAAGCGCATCCGCAGCTATTCTCCGGAGAATCAGGCGCGCATCGCGTTCATCCAGGTCAAGACCGGGTGCACCGGCGACGAATGCGCTTATAAGGGCGACGCCATCGAGAAGAAGTACGATCTGCCGACGAAATCCTCCGCGTGGCGGGAGTTCCGGTTATGGCAGTTCGGCTTGTTCACGAAGACCTTTCAGGGTGAGCCTAACCAGCCTCGGATCGCCCTCATGTTCAATAACGTGACCTCGGACGACGACGAGAGCGGCGGCAAAGGGTATGACGAAGAGTGGAAGTGGGTCACGGAGAACGTGACCGGAGGTATCGCCATCAAGCTTGCCGGTAGTGCGCGCGGGCATCACCTGAGCGGTGAGCGGACCATGATCGAGGCTTGGCAACATCGCTTGGTCGCCTCGGAGGCCGCGCCTTTGTTTGCCAGGTCGGAAATGGACCAGACCTGGCAGCGCGCCATGTTCGCCAAGAATCTACCGATGAGCTTCTACTGGGGCGCCCTCACCGGCCTGCAGAACGGACAGAGCGTGTGGGACATCACCTCCGGGGCGCTGGAGTCCTGCAAGGAGATGGGGTTCGACTACTCCTTTTATTTCTTCAACCGCTATGCGGGCCAGATCGACCCGCGGACGGCCACGGACGCCTTTTGCGCCCTCCATAAGGGTTTGGATGCCGCCGATACCAAGGCCTATCCCGAAGCGAAGTTCGGCAAGGCTACGCACAAAAACATCGAGCGCATGGAGAAGATCGTCGCCCCCTATGCCAAGTACGGCGCGGCCGTAGATGATAAGAACGGGCTGACGCTGGGGCAGGTACGGCAACGCGATACGCAGACCGGATTGAACGACGTAGGCTGGGACATCTGGCCGGACAACTACGGTAGATTCCTTTACCAGATCGATGCGGATGCCACTTCGATTCCGCTCTGGCGCGTAGGCGGCCCGATCACTAACAAGTCGCCCATCTATGCCCGGTTCGCCCGCGGTTTCGAGCATGCCACCGGTAAGGACGCCCTTTACTTCAAGCTGCACGACGGCTTCTCCCAAGGCGCCGCTCCGAAGGTCATGACGATGACCGTCGTCTGGTATGATGCGAAGGCAGGCTCGACCTGGAAGCTGGATTACGATGCGGGGAAGCCATCCATGAAGACTGCGTTGACGGTGACGGGCAAGGGCGACAAGCAGTGGCACCATGAGACCGTCACGGTAACGGACGCGGTGCTACGTCAGGGAGGCGCGAAGGGGGCCGATTTCGCCCTCGTGAACACAGACGCCGCCGACGATATCTTCAGCCTCATCGAGGTGCAGCGGGGCAAGTCGGAGAAGCCGGTGATGCTGCCGCCGACTGATTTCAAGGTGTTCGACAAGGCACCGAAGCCCCCCAAGGCGGAAAAGCCAGAGAAGGGCGAGACCACCAGGGTGAGGAAGAAGGACAAGAAGTAATCCGTCCGGCCTGACCGTGGCTTGGCCCGCGTTTCCGCGGACCAGCAGGCGCCTCACTTCAGGGGCTAGCGGCTAGCCGGTGCCGGTAAGGCTACGATGGGTCGCAGATGGGATGGGTCTTGTCGGGTCGGGCGAGGGTCGTGCCAGCGGGCACGCGGGGCGGGGGCCTGGGCGTCGAGCCAGGCGCCGAGGCGCAGGCGGAGTTCGGCCACCGAGCGGGCGGCGCCGTCGCCGAAAGCCGAGCTGCCGGCGTCGTCATCGTAGGTCTTGATGGTACCGGCGCGTAGCCCGGGCAGGGCGAGCACGGCGGCACCGACAGCGTCGCGGTCCTGGCCGGAGGCTTGGGAATAGATCGTCAGGTATTCGGCGAGCTGCTGGCCGGCGCGGAAGGCCTTGAGGCGGAGGCTCGGGAGCGGGCCGTCGGGTCCGGGGTAGAGCACCGCGAGTTCGTCGGGCTTGGTCAGCGAATCCTTGTCGCCGATGGTCTGCCAAGGCACGACACCGTCGGCGCCGAGCGCCCAGGTCTCGGCGCACCAGGCGACGTTGATGACGAGCGGTTGGCCGAGCTTACTCGGACCGCCATACATGTAGGTGAGTTTTCCGTCGCGGCGGTTACGGCCGATAACGCGGGCCGGGTAGTCGCGCAGGACGCCGGCGACGACGTCGACGTTCGAGACGCCGTCGAGCAGGTCGCGCTGCCATTCAGGGCGCGAGATGTCCATGCGGTAGGCGATGCGCACGTCCTTGTAGGGAGCCACGGCCTGCCAGAATTCCAGACCGAAGCGCCGGATGGCCCAGAAGTCCTGCGTGTGCATCGGTTCGTCGAAGATCCACGGAGCCGAGCAGGCCTTCCAGTTGCCAGGCTTACCCTTCTGGCCGTCCTTGAAGTAGACCTTATTGTTCAGGTAGAACTCGAACATCGTCTCCTTCCAGCCGCGCTCGGCGAAATGCTTCGCGAAGCCGTCCGCGGCGGTCCGGAAAGTCTGCCAATAGGCGGGGTCGTAGGCGTCTTCGATCCAGTAGCCGCCCTTGAAGTGCTGCTCGTGATTCATCGGCCAGTTCTCGTTGAGCGGCAGGTAGAGCGCTTCGGTCGGTACGGGGCCGCGGGGCAGGTCGGCGAAAGCCGAACCGTCGAGCATCGGGCCGAAACGGTCGTCCCACTGCTTCCAGTCGAATGAGCCGTCGGGGCGGAGCTTCGGGGCAGCGCTGACCCGGCCGGTCCAGCCATAAGGCAACATGTTGAGCGTCAGACGATGCTCGTGCGCCAGTCGGAACCAATCGCGGGAAGTGTCGTGCAGTCCGTACCCGTTCATCTGGGCGATGAACGAGAGTTGGTCGGGCAGGGTGAAATTCCACACGTGAACGAAGAACGGCACATCCTGGCCGTCGAGACGCAGCATGCCGCGGTGTTCGCCGGGCTTGGCGTCTTTCGGAATCTGGAATTCGAGGAGGCGTCCGTTCGGCGAGGCCTTGAGCGGGTCGACGTGCGCACCGACCTTAGGTAGGTCGTAACGGCGGTGGGGCAGGTCGATGGTGACCTTGGCGGGAGGGCTCGAAAGCAGCATCGTCACCGCTTCGCCCTTGGCGGCGAAGAGACGCAGACCCGGGATCGGAAGGCCGAGGGCATCGGTCGCGGTCACGGAAGCCTCAGTGGACGGGAGCTTAGGCACCGCGGGCAGCGTCACCGGCGCCTTCGGAGCCTGATAGGGGTCGGCCTTGACTTGCTGGGCGGGCGCCGCCGGGCCGTCTTCGAGCCAGAGCGTGAAGTAAGGCGACGACTTCCGGTTACTGTCCTTGCTGGCGACGTAGCGGTTCGGGAACAGCGTGTAGCTGAACTTATCTCCGTCGCGCTGGTATTCGCTGCCGACATCGTCCATCACAAAGAAGCCGTAGCTGCGTCCGTCGAGCCGGGCTTGGACGACAGCGGGGTCGATCGGGATGACCTGCCAGCGGTTGGCGTCGGGCGGAGTCGGATCGCCGAAGCCCCAGATCGAGCCGCCGAGGCCAAGCGTCACCGCCGTGATGTCCTTGCCGTCGCCGTTCCAGCGCTGGTCGCCATTGCGGGCCCAGCGGAAACTCGTGGCACCGGGTTCCTTGGCGTAGCTCGAGCCCTTGCCTTCGACCCACTCTTGCGTGATCGTCGAGACCGTGGTGCGACCGAGCGGGATGGCGGCTTCGAGTTTGACGTGCAGTGAGGCGCGGACGACGCGGCGGCCCTTGAACTCGGACGGATTGAAATCGATGAGGAAGAATTCTTGGTTGCCCTTGAGCTTCAGTTTCGACGCACCGCCGTTATTGCCTTCCTGCTCCGTGGGGTATGCGGAGATCCAGGCGTCGCGGGAGACTTCGACGCGAAGGGGTTCGGCGGCGTGGGCGAGAGTCAGGCTGCCGTAGGCAAGCAGGAGGGTGCGAAGCATGACAGGAGGGGTGGGGTGAGTCCGAATTTGGTGAGTCCTAGCCCAATGCCATAAAATAAGCCTCAAATAATACTTTACATCATTACCAAAGATATAATGATTATCTCACATACCCCAACCTATGCGCATCCAGCTCTCGCTCTCCCTGTTGCTCACCGCCTCGGCTGCTTTGGCCACCGACGGCTATTTCGATCACGGTTACGGCGTGAAGGCCAAGGGCCTCGGTGGCGCCGGCGTGGCCTTCGCCCAGGACTCGATGGTCGCGGCCACCAATCCTGCTGGCTTGGTCGACGTCGCCGACAGCCATCAGGTCGGCCTGACCTGGTTCGCTCCCGATCGCAGCGTCACGGTCAACGGCAACACTTTCGACGGCAATGAAGACGGTAGCTTCTATATTCCTGACTTCTCCTATAAGACCACTCTCTCCAGTGGGGTCGCCTTCGGTCTCGCCGTCTTCGGCAACGGCGGGATGAACACGGGTTATCAGGTTCCGCTCTTCGATCAGCCTTTGACGCCGACCTTCACCCCTTCCAATACCTCAATGGATCTGTCGCAGCTCTTCATCGCTCCGACCTGGTCCTGGCGCAACGAAGGCGGCCACGCCTTCGGCATCTCCGCTATCCTCGCCGGCCAACGCTTCAAGGCCACGGGTCTTGAAGAGTTCGATGTCAGTAACGCCGGCTACGACACGTCCGTCGGCGGCGGCGCACGCCTAGGTTGGACCTGGCAGGCCAGCCAGAACCTGAAGGTCGGCGCGACCTACCAGTCTCGTCTGTGGATGACCAAGTTCGACAAGTACGCAGGTCTCTTTGCTGAGCGCGGCGGCTTCGACATCCCTTCCAATTATGCCTTGGGCTTCGCCTACAAGATCGATTCCGCGATCACCTGGGCCTTCGACGTCGAGCGCATCCATTATAGCGAAGTGAACTCCGTCGGCAATCCGGGCGTCATCGTGGCTCCCTTCGGCGCCGCTAACGGCCCTGGCTTCGGCTGGAAGGATGTCACGGTCATCAAGACCGGCCTCGCCTATGAAGTCACGCCGACCCTCACCGTGCGCGTCGGCTACAACCACACGACGCAGCCGATCGGTTCCTCGGAAATCTACTTCAACCAGCTCGCTCCCGGCGTGGTCCGTCATCACGCCACCCTTGGCGCGACCTGGCAGGCGAACGCTTCGACCGAAGTCTCCTTCTTCTACGCCCGCGCGTTCAATGAAACGGTCTCCGGCAATATCGGCGTCCCGGCGTCCCTTCAGATGGATCAGGACTCCTTCGGTCTGAGCCTCAACTGGAAGCACTGAGCGGACTCAGATCCGCTCGAGCTTGAGCGGGTACGTCTTGCCCGACGCGAACTGCGCGACGACCAGCGAACCATCGGGGTTCGCCAGGACGTCGTGCGGGTGGATGAACACGTCGGTGGTGTGCTTCATCGGCAGCAGCTTGCCAGCGGCATCGTAGACGGGCGCGGAGCCGGCGATGTTCGAGACGACGCGGAGGTTCGCATCGAGAATCGAGAGGAAGCCGCGGCTGTTGCGGTCCTTGGGCCAGTTGTCGGCGAGATGGGCCACGACGTAGTGCTTGCCCATGCGGCGGATCTGACGGGGGTTGCCGCCGGGGAGGTCGGTCTGGGCGAGCTTCTTGCCGTCGAGGTCGAGCCGGAGGAGATACTGCTGATCGCTCATCGCGATGAGCATGTTCTCGGTGCCGTCGGCTGCCTTGTCGATCAGGCCGCCGTGCGGGCCCCAATGGACGATGCCGCCCTCAGGTCCGCCGAGGAGTCGCTTGAACGAGCCATCGGCGGCGTAGTGCAGGATGTAGTCCTTGCCGTAGCCATCGAGGACATAGAACTCACCGTCGGCCCGATGGAGCGTCCAGGAGGGACGGTAGTCGGTCTCCTTGGCGTATTTGCCGGTGTTGGCGGGCAGGCGCCATTCGCCGAGCTGTTCGCCCGAGAGGGCGAACCGGGTGACCGTGTGCAGATTAAGGTCCGTGATGAAGAGGGTGGATTTATTCCGATAAGGCGCGAGCGAGAGACCATGGGCTCCGGGGAACTTCGAGCCGGTCCACTTGTTCGCCAGTTTGCCGGCATCGTCATAGAAGATGACGTTGTTGGCGACGTGGTTGGTCAGGAGGACGATGTGCCCGTCGGCCGTGCGGGCGAGGCCGTGGCAATCGTTGACCGGGGTCTTTTCGTCGAGCACGCCCCAGCCGGGAACGACGCGATACTTGAAGTCGCCCTGTCCGAGCACTTCGGGCGACGAAGCCTGTGCGAAGGAGCGGCCGACCGCGCCATACCAGGCTCCGGCGAGGAGGGCGTTCTTGAGCAGAGAGCGACGGCTGATCATGGCGTGAATTCGAGTAAGACGACCGACTGGCGGGGGAGCGTGAGGGTCACGCTGACGACGCCGGCTTCGGCCTTCAGCTGCGGAGCGTCCGCCTCGGTGGCGGTCGCGGCCTGGAGTTGTTTGATCTGTTCCGGCGAAGGTGACTTGGGCGAGCCCATCGCCAGCCAGGCCTTCAACGGGTTGCCGTGCGCGTCGTCGATGCGTAGCTGTCGGCAGGCTTTCATGGGTTTACCGTCCGCCTGATCGACCGACAGCATGATATCGGCGTCCGGGCCGGGGACATCATGATCGTGATAATGCCAGAGCAGCACGACGACTTTGTCGCCGTCGCGTGAGGCGAAGGTACCGATGTCCGCCTGGTCACGCACGCCCTTGGCGATGATCTCCTCGGTCGAGAGCTGCCCATCCGAGTGGGCGGCGATGCGTTCTCCGCGGAGTCGGTCGAGCATCCGGAACGCCTGGCGCGCCGGAAGGTCAAGGCCTTGCGTGGTGAGCTGGCGTTGGCCGGAGAACCAAGCGGCGTGCTCGAATTCGAAAGACCACGTGATGGCGCGGCTCAGGTCGACCTTACGGCGGGCGGCGAGTTCGGATTTACGGAGAAAGCTGGCGGCCGTGTAACTGGCGTATTGCGGGCGGTTGCGGTAACCCAGTTCCGGTTTGATGAGCGCGGCGCCTCCGTCGGGGTCGCTTTCGCCGATGAAGATCGGTTTGTTCCTCAGTTCCGGTCGTCGGGCGACCAGCGCGAAGGCCTCGTCGATCTCACGGAGATGGGGCTGCAGGCCGAGTACTCCGCGGCCGTCGACCAACTGCGGTTTACCCTTGGCGTGGAAGCCGATGAAATCCAGCGGTGAGCCGATGCGGCCGTTGGCGTAATTCGTCCCCTTCTGGCAGTGGTCGAAGAACTTCTTCGCGAAGCCTTTGGGAAGTCCGCTGGAGGTGTGCGGGCCGCCGATGATAGCTTCGGGCAGGGCGCGCCGGATGCCGTCGGCGGCGAAGTCGTGCAGTTTGCAGAACTCCTCGGCCGTGCCGGTCCAATAGCCGTAATTGGGTTCGTTCCAGACCTGCCAGCGCCAGGTGGCCACTTCGGCGCGGCCGTGACGTTCCACGCAGTGCTTGGCCCAGGCGTGACAAAGGTCGCCCCATTTCTGGTAGTCCTTCGGCGGGGCGCTGAAACCGCTGCCGAACCAGACGATGTCGTTCGGCTTAGGATTGCGCGGGTATTTCTCGGGTTGGCTGCTCAGGGCTTGGGGCATGAAGCCCAGTTCCATGAACGGCTTGAGGCCGAGTTTGACCCAGGTGTCCACGATCCGGTCGGCGATCGTGAAGTCGTAGATCGGATTGCCTTGGTCGTCTTCCCGATAGATGCCGGTCGATCCCCACTTAAGCGCCGGTGAGCCGTCGCCGGACGAGAACAGGTGGTGCGCCCGGACGTAGACCGGGGCAGGGCCCATCTTCGCCAGGGACGCCAGCAGGGCTTGGCCGTTGGGCAGATACGTGTAGTTCAGTTCGTCGTAACCGAAGCCGTTCCAGATCGGTACGACTGGCCCTAGTTTCAGCGAGGGCGTGACGACGACATTGACCGGGATCGACTTTTCTCCAGCGGCGTAGGCGTGCTGGGCCATCAGCGCCGCGACTCCGGCGAGGAAGATGGCCTGCAGGAGTGAGCGGCGGTGGAGGGTCACTGGCTTACTTCTTCAGGACGCGGAGGCGGTGGTTCTCCGAGTCTCCGACAAAGACGCTGCCGTCCGTATCGACCCAGATACCGTGCGGGCGGGCGAGGCCGCACTTGAGCGGATCGCCGTCAGGGCCGTCATGCTTGGCGCCGGTGCCGATCATGAGTTCGAGATTGCCCGTCTTGGCGTCGACCATGCGGATCGAGTGGGACTCGGTGTCGACCAGCCAAGCGTTACCTTGGGCGTCGATCGCGACGCCTTTCGGTCCGCTAAGGGTGGCAAGCTTCGCGGGGCCGCCATTGCCGGTGAAGCCCTTCTTGCCCGTGCCCGCGATGTGCGTGATCTTGTCGTTCTTGAGGTCGAGCTTGAAGACCTGGTTGCCTTCACGGGTGCAGACCCAGAGGTTGCCGGCGGCGTCGAAGTCGATCGAGCGCGGTCCTTTGAGCGGCGTGCCTTTGACCGGGGCGCCATCGGGGGTGACGCCGGACTTGCCTGTGCCGGCGATGGTGCTGATTCGCTTGGTCTTCATGTCGACCTTACGGATGACGTTGTTGCCGATGTCGCAGATGAAGAGATCGCCCTTCGCGTCGAACTGGATGCTGTGTGGATTGCGCAGCAGGGCTTGGTCGGCGGGGCCGCCGTCGCCGGAGTAGCCGGGCTTGCCGGTGCCGACGACCGTCGTGATGACGCCGGTCTTCGCGTCGATCTTACGGACCGCGTGGTTCTGCATGTCCACGATGAAGAGGTTGCCGCGCTTCGGACCGAAGCGGAGCTCGTGCGGGAGGTTGAAGGTCGCCGCCGTGGCGGGGCCGCCGTCGCCGGTGTAGCCGGCCTTGCCCGTGCCGGCGATCAGCGTGATCTTGCCGTCCTTGTCGACGCGACGGATACGCTGGCCGGTGTATTCGCAATACCAGATGGCGCCGTCCGGGCCGCGGACCACGCCGAAGGGGTTGTCCATCGTCGCCGACGTGGCCGGGCCGCCGTCGCCGGAGTAACCCTTCTCACCGTTGCCGGCGAAGGTCGAGACGGACGCGGCGGAAAGCGAAGCCGCGGCCAGGAGAGGAAGAAGGCGGAGGAGGTTCATAAGGATGAAGGATGAATGATGGACGATGAGGGATGAGTAAGTGCAAAGGTGCAAAAGTGCAAAGGTGAACGCGTGCGGAGCACGCGAGGGGACACGTGGGCATGGTGACAAGTGGACACGGGGAGAGACAGGGTGCATGGGGAGGACGGAAGCCCCTTGGATGTGCATTGGGTAGGGTCGGCACTGCGTGCCGACCTAGCTGTATCGGTATACTTCAGGTGGCTGGTGGCAGCCCGGGTGGCAGGTGGCGGGAGGTAACCGATGCTTGAGGTAGGGCGGGCTCTCCGAGCCCGCCTTCCGGCGATCAGGCGCAGGCAGTCGATCTAGATACGCGTCTCTTGTGACGAACGGACGGCTCGGAGAGCCGTCCCTACCTCAGGTCCGCAGCAAACTTTCCGGTTTCCGGTCTCCCTTTGAGCCTTGTGCTTCTAGCCCTAGCCCTAACCCAGGCCCTAGCCCTGCTTCGCCTCACTTCCCGAAGCCATCGCCGCGGACTTTCATTTCCACGATATAGGCGCCGGTGCGGGCGGTGATGAAGAGGGTCTTGCCGTCGACGCCGCCGAACTTGAGGTTCGAAGGGCTTTCCGGGACGGCGATGGTGCCGATCTGCTCGGCATCGGCGTTGTGGATGGCGATGCCTTCCTTGGTCACGGTGTACAGGTTGCCGCGTTCGTCGACGGCGAGGCCGTCGCTGCCGCTCTTGGTGGCGATTTTGGCGTCGGAGAGGGTGCCTTCAGCGTTGACCTTTGCGGTCTTGCAGACGGTGCCATCGGTCCACCAGATCTTCTTGCCGTCGGCGGTACCGACGACGCCGTTGGGGGCTTCGACGCCCGCGGCCTTGCCGACATTGGTCACCGACTTGCCGTCGGCGGAGATGCGGCAGAGCGTACCGTTGAGGACGTTCTCCGGGATGGCGTCCTTCTTGGCCTTGGACGGGCGGAGCTTGGGGAGCGTGAAATAGATGTCGCCGTTCGGGGCGAGCCAGAGGTCGTTCGGCGCAGTGAGCTTCTGGCCGTCGCAGCTGTCGGCCAGGATGGTCTCGGTGCCGTCCTTGTCGCGACGCACGATGGCGCGCTTGTCGATCTCGCAGAAGATCAGGCGGCCCTGCGGGTCGACGACGATGCCGTTGGAGCGCGACTTGCGGTCGAGGAAGAGCTTGCTGCCGCCTTCGGCGGTCCAGCGCTGCATGTTATTGTTCGGGATGTCCGAGAAGTAGAAGGCCTTCTCCTGCGGGTGCCAGGCCGGGCCTTCGGTGAACTTGTAGCCTTCGCCGACCTTGCGGGCGGGGCCAGCGTTGAAGACTTCGGCGGCGGAGGCGAACGAGGCGGAGAGCAGGGCGGCGGTCAGGAGGAGGGAGCGCATGGGGGTGGGGTAGGGGTTGAATAGGTGCAAAGGTGCAAAAGTGCAAAGGTGGTTTTTAGGGCTAGGGCTGGGGCTAGAACTAGGGCTGGTGATATGCGTGCATTAGGAATGGCCGCTCAAGGGGGGCGGAGACCGGATGATTAAGGGTTAGTCGTTCTTGGTCCCTTGTTCTTCGTTTGGGGAAAGGACACTCAGGGGTGGCGGGTGGTAGGGCGGGCTCTCCGAGCCCGCCGTTGAACGATGAGAGAAGAGGACGTCGACCAAGGTGCGTAGCTCCTTAGGCGAACGGACGGCTCGGAGAGCCGTCCCTACCCAATCCCCCAGATAACTTACCGGTTTCCTGTCTCCCTTTGAACCGTGTGATCTAGCCCTAGCCCAAGCCCTGTCCCTAGCCCTATACCGTTTACCTCCCCGCCGCCCAACGCACCGCATTCTCCACGACCTTGATATTTTCCGTCTGTTTAAAGATGGGGTAGGTCTCGTGGCCGGGGCGGTAATAGAAGACTTTTCCTGCGCCGACCTGCCAGGTGATGCCGCTGCGGAAATACTCTCCTTTGTCCCAGCGTTCTTCGAAGATGACTTCGTCGGGAGCGGGAATGTGGAATGGTTCGCCGTACATTTCGGTCTGCGGGATGTCCCACTTGGCCGGTAGGCCGGCGGCGATCGGGTGCTTGGGATTCGTCGTGGTAACGTGTCCCGGGGCGCCGTCGTTGCGGTAGACCGGGAAGACGCACTGCGGCAGGGTCAGCGTGTAGGTGTTGCCGTCGCGTTTGACATTGGGGGTCAGCGGGGCGCCGGCTTTGACGCCTTTGTAGTAGGGGGCTTCGTTGACGAAGACCCACTTGGCGGCGGCACGTTCTTCGGCGGTGAGCTCTTTCAGGGCGTCAGCCTTAGAACGTTCCTGCATCAGGCGGACGAACGGTTTGGCCCAGTGGGCGGAGTGGAGGGCGATGAAGCCGAGCTTGCCGGCCTGCACGCGCTTGACGACCGCTTCGACGCGGGCGTCGTCCTGATTCTTTACTTTGCGATGACACCAGAAGACGAGGACGTCGGCCTGATCGAGGGCGTCGTCGCTGAGGCCTTGATCAGCGTCGGCCAGGCGGGCGGTCTTGACGACGAGATTCTTATTCTTCGCGAGTTCAGCAGCGAGCGTCTCGCCGAGGAACTTGCCGCCGTAGGCCTTCACCTGCTCGGGCTGTTGTTCGTCCCAGACGAGCACGCGGATGGGCTTAGACTCGGCCGCGAGGGCGAAGAAGGGAAGGAGAGCGAGGATGAGGCGCATGCGGGTGGGACAGATCAAGGATGGGGGACGGAGGATGCTTTGAAAGAAAAGATAAATGACGGGGGATGATTCAGGGTTAGTTGTTCTTGGTTCCTTGTTCTTTGTTCAGGGAAAATAAGGCACAGAGGAGGCGGGAAACATTTTCAGGTCTCGGGTCTCGGCCGTCAGGTGCCGGGTTCAGGTATTCAGTACCAGGTTCAGGTTCGGGACCCGCACCCGTGCCCGTACCTGATAACCCGTACCCGATACCCGACTGCTGAGACCTGGGACCCGAAGAAGTATCCCCGAGCAAACTATCCGGTCTCCCTATGCTGCCCCCTTTGAGCACTGTATCTCCCCTTGTCCCCGTGTCACCGTGCCCACGTGTCCCCTTGCGTTTACGCGACGATTTCCTTCACCACACTGCCGTGCACGTCCGTCAGGCGGAAATCACGGCCGCCGAAGCGGTAGGTGAGTTTCTCGTGGTCGATGCCGAGCTGATGGAGGATGGTGGCCCAGAAATCGTAGACGGTGAGGGGCTTATCGACGGCGTAGTAACCGAGCTCGTCGGTGGCGCCGAAGACGGTGCCGGGCTTGAAGCCCCCGCCGGCCACCCAGAGGCTGAAGCCGTAGGGATTGTGGTCACGTCCGTCGCTACCCTGTGAGAACGGCGTGCGGCCGAATTCGCCGGAGAAGATGACGATGGTGCTGTCGAGGAGTCCGCGCTGCTTGAGGTCCTTGAGGAGCGCCGCGATGGGCTGGTCGACCTGATGGGCCATCATGCCATGGCCTTTGACGATGGCGCCATGGTGATCCCAGGGGTTAGCCGCGTTGCCGCCGCCGAGGTTGCCGGAAAGGCAGCTGAGCTCGACGAAGCGGACGCCTTTCTCGACGAGCCGTCGGGCGAGTAAGGCCTGACGGGCGTAGCCGGCGGTGAGCGGGTCGGGCGAATCCACGCCATACATGGCCTTGGTCGCGGCGGACTCGCCGCTTAGGTCGCAGATTTCGGGGACGGCGGCCTGCATGCGGTAGGCGGTCTCGTAATTACGGATGGCCGCTTCGACCTGCGGTTCGCGGGAAGCTTCGGCGAAGGCCTGGTCGACCTCGTTGATGAAGCCCAGGCGGCGGCGCTGGGCGGCGTCGGCTTCGCCGGGCTTGATGTTGGCGAGGGGCAGGGCGCCATCGGCCTTGATGACCGAGGCCTGATGCTGGCCTGGCAGGTAGCCGTTGTTAAAGAGACCCACGCCACCGTGCGGGATGCCGGCGTTGCCGCTCTGCAGGACCACGAAGCCGGGGAGATTCTGGTTCTCGCTGCCGAGACCGTAATTGAGCCAGGCGCCGGCGCTGGGATGTCCCATGAACGGGAAGCCGGTGTGGAAGAAGTAATTCCCCTGCGCGTGTTCGCTGACCTTGCTCGTCATCGAGCGGATCACCGTGAGGTCGTCGGCGCACCCGGCGATCTGCGGGAAGAGATTCGTCATCTCGATGCCTGACTGTCCGTAGCGCTTGGCTTCCCACGGGCTGCCCATGACGTTGCCGTTGTTGTTGAAGACCGTGCGTTGGACCGGTACGGGCATCGGCTTACCGTTCAGCTTGGCGAGGGCGGCCTTGGGGTCGAAGGAGTCGACGTGCGAGACGCCGCCGGACATGTAGCAGAAGATGACGTTCTTAGCCTTGGCTTTGAGCGGACGCTTGCCGGCGGATTCGGCACCGAAGGCGGGCGAGGAGAGCAGGCCAGATAGGGCGATGCCACCGAAGCCCAAGGAGCAGCGGCGGAGCAGTTCGCGGCGGGTGAGCGGGTGCATGTTATTTGAGATAAAGGAACTCCTTGAGGTTGAGGACCGACTGGGCGAAGTCCGGCCAGACCATCGCCGGCTGGTCGGCGTGCGTGGCCTTGAGGTCGGCGAGATAACGGGCCGCGGCCGCCTGTTCGGCGGGCGTCGCCTTGCGGGCAAGGGCTTGGACGAAGAGGGTGTCGACCTTGTCGGCGTCGGACTGCTTCTGCAAATTGAGGGTCCTGGCCCACTGCTTCGCGGTATCGATGACGAAGGCGCTGTTCAGAAGCGTCAGCGATTGCGCCGGTACGTTCGTGGCGTCGCGGCGGCCGACGGTCGTGAACGGCTTCGGTCCGTCGAACGTGGTGATCAGCGGGTTGAGGGAGTTGCGGCGGATGTTGAGGTAGACGCTGCGGCGGACCTGCTGGTGCGGCGGTCCCATGGCGTTGTCGCCCGGGCCGTACATTCGGTGCTCCATCCGACCGGAGAGGGTGATGAGCGAATCACGCAGGGCTTCGCCTCCGAGGCGACGCACGCGGACATGCGATAGCAGGGAGTTGTCGGCGTCCTTGGCCAAGGCCGAAGCCGTGGGTAGGCTGGAACGCTGGAAGGCGTCTGTCAGGAGGAGTTCCCGAAGTTGGGCCTTCAAGGACCATTGCTGGCTGATGAGGCGCTTCGCCAGGTAGTCGAGCAGTTCGGGATGCGTGGGCTGGTCGCCGAGGCGGCCGAAGTTATCGACGGTGCCGACGAGGCCGCGTCCGAAGACGTGGTGCCAGAGTCGGTTGCTCATCACGCGGGCGGTCAGCGGATTATCGGGGGCGGCGATCTTCGCCGCGAGTTCCAGACGTCCGCTGCCGGTGGTCACGAAGGCCTTGGTGTCAAAGGCTTCCAGGTAGCGACGCGGGACGATCGCCGCCGGTTGCTTGTACTCGCCGCGGACGAAGAGCGGCATGTCGAACCCTTCGGCCTCGAGGAAGCCGGGAGCGCGGCGCGGTTCAGCCAGTTCGGCTTCCAGTCTGCGGTATTCGCCGATGAGTGCGGCGAGCTTGGTCGACGCGGTCGTAGAAGCGTCGAGCATCCCGTGGCGGACCCCGGCGTCGAGCAGCGCGGCTTGGGCCTCGGTGGCTTCATCACGTCCCCAGGCGGTGGCGGCTTCGGTGAGGGCGGTGGCGACGTCCTGTGCCGTCGGGAGAGTCGGTGCCTGCGTGATCACGGCTTCGCCGGAAGGGCCGGCTTCGCGGGTGGCATGGAAGATGACCTCGCGGACGCCGTAGAAGCCTTCCCGTGCTTCGGCTTTCTTATCCGGATTGGTCGAGTCCTCCGGCAGGGTCAGTTCGAGATAAGCGTACGAGCCCTTACGGTAAGCGGTGTCGAGGGTGATCCAGACCGGCTTGTCCGAATCGACGGCCGCCTTGGGGAAGCGGGAGCCGCCCGGGGAGAGCGGATAGTTGTCCGGGATGAGTCGCAGCGTCGCGCCCTTACCCATGGCTTGGACGCTGATGAAGTCCGTCGTGACCTTGAAGCGGGGCGAGGTCAGGACGGCGCTGTGCTTAGTCGAGAGCGCGTGAGGCAGGCCGGACGGGAGCACGTGCTTGAGCACGTCACTGCCGTCGGTCTCGACACGAAAATCTCCCGGAGCGAAGCGGCCATCGAGGCCGTTGCCATGACGACGCCAAGCGGCGGTGCTCTTATCGCTCAAGGACCAGTCGGGCTTTTCGCTCCGCGGGGCAGGGGCTTGCTTGGGCTTCAGTCCGACTCGCAGGAAGGTGGACGCATGCAGCGGATAAGTGGGATCTCCCTCGTGGTTGAAACTCTCGGCCAGTTTGCCGTTGGACTGATTGATCTCGCCTAGCTTGGCCCGTAGCTGGCTGGCCTGGGCGCGGAGGGCGTTGAGTTTCTCGTCCTTCGTAGCGACGGGCGCGAGTTCGCCGCGGAGCGTGCCGGCCCGGAAGGAGTCGGCGATCTGCGCGGCGGAGAGGGCGAAGCCGTAGAGGCGGGCCTCTTCGAGTTCACCCCGGAGGAAGGCGTTACCGCCGCCGGTGTGGCGACGTCCGAACAGCAGGCGTGTCTTGCCGGCTACGAAGGTATGCAGGGCGGCCTTCTCGTTGGCGGGAGCGTAGCCGGCGCCGTAGGGCTGGCCGTTGCGGTAGAGTTCGATGCGTCCGTCGGTTTGATAAACGATCGCGAGGTGGATGAGTTCGCCGGGCTTCGCGGTCTCGGCCGGGCCATTCACGTTCTGGGTGCGTACGGAGTTATTGCTGCCGGCCATCCATTTCGACTTCTGCCTCTCGCCGAAGACGAGCGCGTCGAAGACGCCACCGCCGATGGATTCCGTCGTGACCACGCCGCCGCCGCGCTGGTCGAGGGTGGATAGGGCGACCCAGGCTTCGAGGGTCTTGGCCTTGAGGGTCTCGGGGGTCGGGCCGGTCTCGGCGAAGGAGTCTTCGCCATTGAGCATCAGCCGGCCGTTCTTGATGACGGCGCTGCCGTTGAGTTTGGCGTCGAGTTTGCCGACGAGGTCACGTCCGTCCTGTTCGAAGGTCCACCAGTGGCTCGGCGCCGGTCCGGCGTTCTTATCCGCCTTGAGGCGACGACGGAAATCATCGGCGGCGAGTTCGCTTTCGACCTTCGCCAGTTCGTCCTGCAGGCGGACGCGTTCCTGGGAGCTGGCACGGATTCGTTCGAGGGCCGCGGGAATGTCTTTGGCCTGCTGGACCCACTTGGCCGAGAGTTCGGCGCGGATGGCCTGCTTGAGTTCGGTCAGGCGATCGCGGTGTTGGTCGAGCAGGGCGGGGGAGTCTACGGTCACCTGTCCCGGACGGGCGGAGGCGAAGATCCCGTAGAAGGCGGTGAAGTCGGCCTGGCTGATGGCGTCGAACTTGTGGTCATGGCAACGAGCGCAGGAGACCGTGAGTCCGAGGAAGGTCTTTGAAACGACGTCGATCTGGTTGTCGACGTTGCGGACCTGCTCGTCGACCGTGTCGACTGGCTGGTAGCCGTGCTCGATCATGCGGAAGTGGCCGGTGCCGAGGGCGGACTCGTTGAGCTTTTCCTCTGCATTGAGGCGCGGGGTCTTCAGCAGGTCACCGGCGAGCTGTTCGCGAACGAATTGGTCGTAGGGGACGTCGGCATTGAAGGCCCGGATCAGGTAGTCGCGATAGCGCCAGGCCTGCGGGATGGCCGGGTCGCCTTCGCTGCCGTGGGTGTCGGCGTAACGGACGAGATCCATCCAGTGGCGGGCGAAGTGTTCGCCGTAACGCGGCGAGGCCAGTAGGCGGTCGACGACTTTGGTGAAGGCGTCCGGCGAGGCGTCAGCTTCGAAGGCGGCGATCTCAGCGGGTGAGGGCGGCAGGCCGGTCAGCACATGAGTGGCACGGCGGAGGAGCGTGGCCTTGTCGGCGTGAGCGGAGGGCGTGATACCGGCGGCGGCGATCTTCGCGTCGAGGAAGCGATCAATCGGGCTGGCGGCCTTGCCGGCAGGGACGGCGGGTGAGGTGATCGGCTGGAAGCTCCACCAGTTCTTACGGACCTGCAGGAGGTCGGACCACGCGGGGGTGATGGAGTCCTCGGGGGATTTGGTGCGCGGGTCGGGGGCGCCGCGGTTCACCCACTCCACGAAATCCGCGATGATCTGCGCATCCAGTTTCGGGCGCTTCTTGGGCATCACCAGCGTCTCATGGCTATGATCCATGGACTGGATCAGGATGCTCTTCTTTGCGTCGCCGGGGACGATGGCAGGGCCTTCTTCGCCGCCCTTGAGCAGACCGTCGCGGTAATCCAGGCGCAGGTCGCCTTTCTGCTTCTTCGCGTCGTGGCATTCATAGCACTCCGCGACCAGCACCGGGCGGATCTTCGATTCGAAGAATTCCACGTCCGCCGGCTTGAGGTCGGCGGCCGCCAGGGAGTAGGTTCCCAGCGTGATGATGGCGAGAGCGCGGCGCATCAGGAAAGGAAGGCGCGGGCGATGCGGTCGGCCTGCTCGCGGATGAATTGGCCGCGCTCGACCATGGTGGTCGCCGGGAAGCGGCTGGTGGGGCCCGCGATGGTCACGGCGCCGATGGCATGGCCGTGCTGGTCGAGGATGGGCGCGGCGACGCAGCTGATCCCGTCAAAGTGTTCGCCTTTATCTAAGGCATAGCCGTGGGTGCGGATGCGTTCGATCTCCGCGGCGAGTTCGCGTTTCGTGACGATCGTCTTCTCCGTGTGTTTCTCGAGCTTCAGGCGGGCGAGAAGGGCGTCCTGTTCGGCGTCAGGCAGGAAGGCCACCATGGCCTTGCCGGGGGCCGTGCAGTGGAGCGGGGCGAGGCAGCCCAGGTCGACGATGTATTTGAACGGGTG
>Ga0209599_10000291_pt1 | contig 35365 bp, 57 predicted proteins | sample Shrwel_input2_FT_FD_187534 | JGI IMG/M metagenome (GOLD analysis project Ga0209599, IMG submission 187534) | Subsurface microbial communities from deep shales in Ohio, USA - Utica-3 well 1 S input2 FT (SPAdes) (version 2) ...
GCAATTAACCACAAACACTGCGTTGGCGTTAGGAGCCATCTGAGCGTTGGCGGTAATAATTTGACCAGAAGGTGTGTTAATTGTGACCGCTGTGGTTTTGTTGTTGGTCTGAGTCACAGTGTCGTAAACACCCGCCGCATAGCCAATCGTGCCTGTAGTGGCAATGTTTTCAGCTTTGACAATATCCGCGCCGATAATGTTTTGATCTTCGTAAGCTACGCCGATCGGTTTGGTATTTGCCATGTTATTTCTTCTTTGCTGTTTTGGCAGATTCTTTGAATGCTTTGGCGGTGGGAGCGCCAGCAGTGCCAGGCTTTCTCATCTTCTCGCCAGAGCCAGCCTTGATGCGCTCTTGCTTTCGGTGAATATTCTCGTACAAACCTTGTTTAGTAGCCATGATTTAACACTTCCATCGTTTAAGAGCTGCTTTTGCGCGTTCACCATCTTTGGCGTTAGCGGCTACTGCGCCCATCCTTGCACAAAATGAATCCTTGCGGCCTTGGTCTGCTTTAGTTTTGGGATTGGGTGCTGGCGCTTTCAAGTTTGAGCCAGTAGCGGCATTGTATTTCTCGCGCCCTTTGGCAGTTAGACCAGCGCCTTTGGATACTGGCAACTTCTCGCCACGCCCAACGGATAGTGAAACATTTTTCTTTGTTGCCATGTCAAGCCCCCATCCAACCACTAGATACCGCACTGCGTTCAGTCACAATGCGCCGAGCCACTTCTGTGTACGAACGATGCGCCACAGGGAAAGCAAACGTCACAGCGATAGCATCCGCTGCGTCAGGAGAAGCCAAGCCGCGAGCTTTCATCTCTTTTTTGCCTTCCAAAAATATAGTCCCTGACGAGTTAGGCTTCTTTGTCGGACCCGTCAGGTCTGCCCTCAACTGTCTGTCTTGCGGAATACTAGCAGATTTTAGCCAGTTCCTCATGTCGTTCCACATCTCAGCGCGTTTATTTCCAAAGGCTTGTGGCTGTTTTGCCTTGTTTCCAAAGTTCACACCCCTCACTTTGTATCGCTGTTCGTTCAGTCGGTCTAATATCCCGTAACCCAAACCACCTTCATCAATCACCGTCAGAGTAGGTTTGAATTCTTCAATGGCATCAATGACGCGACCCACAATCTCCATTGTGTCTTCGCCCTTATATCGCTTGATCGCCACAATATCTCGCCCTTGTCTGACAGCAATGACCGTAGAGTCTGCGCCACCACGGGCAGGGTCAACCCCCACCACTATCGGGGCTGTTAAATCTTTCCATTTGGGACGTTTCATTGCGTCATCCACGATCATTGGGGAGATAAATTGGTCTTCACCCGCAGATGGAAATTCTCCATAGACTTCAACCTTGGCTTGGGAGCTGTCTTCTCCGTATTCAGCAATGATTTGCTCATAGATTGACTTGTCTGTGTCCTCAACAGTCCGAGCGTCAACGATTTTGGATGTCCAGAAGTCCCGTTTAGCGTGAAAGCACTCAAAGAAGTAGCCTTCGTTTCTACGGGGGTTGGAAAACGCAAACCAATAGCGATCTGGGCTGTTTTCTGTAAAGAATCCCGCGCCCACTTCCCAAATCGGGTTAGGAATACCGCTAGATTCGTCAAAAATAAGCATCATTCCGTCTTGGTTGTGGACACCAGCGTAAGAATCAGGGTTTTCGGCACTCCAGAGCTTGCCTTCACACGCCCAATAGCGCGTACCTTTCTTTAAATCACGCTCTACAAGGTCAGTTAGCCACTTAGCAGGGGTTAGTTTTGTCGCTGAGACTTCCCACCAATGCGAATTGATGAGCATAGCCGCCCATTTTGTCAATTCAGCCCATGTGACCGAGCGCAATTGGTTCTCGCTGTTAGCCGAAACCACGACCGAGCCACCGATTCTTGTGGTCAGCATCCAAAGAATGAGCCAAGAAACTAGAGCAGACTTACCGATACCGCGACCAGACGAGACAGCCATGCGGATGGTTTCGTAGTCAATCAGCCCTTTTTGCTTCTTAATGTGGGCGGTGATGTCTCGCAAGACTTCACGTTGCCACTTTCTTGGACCGCTGAAGTTAGCCAAAGGCGTGTTTTTCTGTCCCCAAGGAAAAGCGAAGAGGACAAAGGCTTCAGGGTCATCTGCAATCGCAGGCGACCACAGTTCCACCATTAGCTTTTGTTCTTCTTCGGACTTATAGATTGGAGTTTGCATTAACGACCTTTGCGGAGTTGGTTTTTGTCTTCAATTTGTTTTAAAGGGTCTTCTCTTTGGAAAACTTCTGAACCTAAAGGCAATGCAGGAACAGCAGCAAACATTTCTGGTCTAAATTTTTTAAACAACTCTTTGCGTTCTTCTGGTGTTGAATAGTAGTAAAGCTCTTGCAATCCTTGGTTTCTCAAATAGTCAATAGATTGTTTTGGAGCGTTGGCTGGCAAGATTGCGCCTTTAAATTCACCAACTTGAACAGCACGTTGAGGCTTAATCTCAAAATATTCTGTTGGCATTTCACGCAATTTGTTCATAAACACTTGAACATCAGCTTTTAATGAAGCAGGAACGTCTTTGTAAATCTTGTCTAACAAGTTCACGTTTCTCGTTTGACCGATCTCATACAAAGCATCTGGTGCGTCATAACGATAACCAGACAATCCTTCAAGTTTTCCAAGGCGTTCTGTCAAATCTCCAAACGCACTGTCAATTTGCTTTTTGATTGGTTCAAATTTCTCAGGCGTAACAATGCTTTCACGCGCTGCTTTAACTTGATTCAAGTTTCTAAACTTAGGCGTAGCAACAGCCCTAATGTTGCCAACTCCATACATAAAACCTTCAGAACCAGCGCCGCCTTTCATTTCTTTTACAAGATTTTCAAGTGTTGCTGGCGCATATCTGCGGTTTCCAGAGTCTGTATAACCTTTAAAAATACGTTCTTTAATGTCAACACCAGCTTCAGGAAGCCTTTTGTTGAAATCGTTAAGCCAATCACCATACTCAGCTTTTAAGTTGTAAACACCATCGCTAAGTGCTTGGTTATATTTCCAACCATCATCAAAGTCTTTTCTATCTGGCAATACTCCTTTTTCTTTTAGGAACTTAGCCATCATTGGTTTTGAATATCGGCGGTCTTCCCAATTCTGAGCAAGTCTTGTCAATTCGTAATCGCCACCAACATCATCAGCAACATCTGCAAACATTCCTTGCAACTTCTTGGCTGACTTTGAATCCATTTGATAATCAATCTTTGGCGCTCTTGCTGTGTAAGCATCAAATCCATAAACAGGGTTTTTTGCTGACGGAACAGCCATTTCTTTTGAGCCAATCAATGAAATGTCGCCAAAGTTGAGCATCGGGTTATCTACGTTAGACACCGCAATAGACGGAACAGGCATTCCACCAACTTTTTCCACATTTTCAAGTTTTTGTGGACTAATGTTGTGGTGAACAATCATTTCTTTGCCAGCTTCAACGCCAGGAACAAACGACTCACGTTTTGCAATAAACGCATTTCTAGGCTCAACAGCAAACATAGGTTGAGGCGTAATAGAAGCCAACGGCCCACGACCATAAACCATTGCCTCATTGATAGCACCACCCACTACCCGACCACCCGCTAATGCCGCTTGTCTAGCAAGTCTTGCAGCCTTTAACGCCTCCGCAGGAGTCATAGGCGCAACCGAACCAATCTCCCCTGCCACTTCTCCAACCCTAGAAGTAGGCTTTAACGGCAATTCCTTGAGTAACTGACTAGTCCCATAAGGTAGAAGTTTCTGCTGACTGTAATCAACATCCCCAAACATCTCCATCGGCATAGGACTTCTGACCACATTCAACACATCAGAAGGCAATCCCAACGTACCCGCTACCCTACCCCGAAGCATCTGTAAAGGCACTTCAGTAGCACCTACAGGGTCTTGCACAGTCCTATTCCTGCGTAATTGCGGGTAATAGCCAAAGGCGGCTCCAAGTTCATTTTGACCTGGTGGGGTTAGCGAATTTTTAGGCATAAGGCAAAAAAATAAAAAATTGTTCGTGAGTCCACCGTTCCTGTGACCTTTCCCTCTTGGCCCTCCCCCCTCCCCCTCGGCGGGATTTGGCGGGGCATAGGGTCAGTCTGGGTCTTTGGGCGTGACATCTGTGGCTGCTGACTTGTCGAATGTTACCCTTGATTGAGCCTCCGTGATCGCATCAATGACGCTTATCCGCGCATCTGTAACGCTTACATCTATCTTATCGCCATATGTCCTTGGCTTCAACTTACTTGCTACCCACTTCCTGGCATCCACTTGCAGGCGCTTCTGCTGTACCCAAGCACTAGCCTCTGGTCCTCTCAAGCCTTCAGGCATCTCAGCGTCTGATAACTCAATGATCTCTTCTGCCAACCTGTCTGCCCTGTCCTCAACCGCTTTGTCGTACATGGCACGAAACTCTGCGCTAGTTGAGATCATGAGCCTAGCCATTGAGTAGCTTGGCATCCCTTCAGCCTTCAAGACGCTAGTTAGGCTTTTGCCTGCGCTTATGCCTTCAGCTATCTCTTTCCAGATAGGGTTGGTGATCGGGAAGATAACTGGCCTTCCCATCTTCAAGATGCGAGGCAACTTCTCAGGTTTCTCCGATTCGATACTTTTAGGTATGTAATCAACTGCGTTTTTCATTCATTACCCCATGCGCGTGTGCGTAATAATTCATTTTCTTGCCAAAAAGTGTCTAACCTGTTGATTTTATTGGTTTTGGTTATTGTCACTTCTTTTCTCGTCTTTGCCTATTGTCTCTCTATCTATCCTTCTACTATCTCTTACCTTACCCTATGAGAACAGTAGAGATAGCTTCTCCAAGACTAATGCTTTTTCATTAGGTGTAGAAGCCTCGATTTGGTCGTTCTAGCGTAAGGCAGAAAGCCAGAAAATTCCTTACTTCAACATCCTCGATTGCTGGCTTAACGGCTTCTACGAAATCCACTTGTTCTCTTCCCTCAGTTTTTGCTTTGTTCTCTCATATGCTGCTTCCCACATTTGCCTTCTCTGTTCTTTGCTCAGATGTTGGCCTTGGTCTAGTTCTGCATGGCAAGTCTGACATAAAGCGGCTACGAATTCATCGCTTGCCTTAATTCCTCTTCCCTTTCCATGTTCTGCCCAATTTGAGTGTGCTGCTTGTGTCTGTCCCTCAATCCCACAGTTCTGACAGGCTAGGCTTGCTACGTTCTGAAGATGCTTCTTGCTTCTGAAGTAGTTGAACTTGGGAATCATCATGTTATTTCAACCACATCTTTGCCGTGGCTTTTAATGTAATTGGCGGTCTTGCGAATCATTTTTTCATATTCTGACCTGGCAATGCTTGTGCGTTGAATGTCGTGGAACTCCCACACATCTTTAATCGCTCGGATGCCTTGACCAGATAAACCCATCTTGCCTGTCTTTTGGTAGCGTTCTGCGGCTTCTAGCAGGGCTTTTTGGGCTTCTTCACAGTAAGGCAAGACTTCAGGGCCAATGCCTGATTTGCCCATTGTTTCGGCAATGTTCAATACATCAGCAAGCCAGCGCCAATCTTCTGTTGTCCCCATGCCTTTAGTCATTGCGTCAATAGCTGACAGTTCGCAAAGGCGTAGTTTGTCTAAAGATTGCTTGTCAGAAATGGCTGCTCCTGAGATTGCATGGGCTATTGGGTTGATCGCCGTTGACCAAACCTTGCGCTTGCATTGCTTTCTCATGCTTCGCCTCTTGCTCGGATTTCTTTGGCAACTTTGTCTGTCATTGCTGTATTCCAACTAAATGCAACTTGAGCGCAAGCCTCACGCTCTGCTGCAACCATTTTTTTGCACATCAATGTCCACGATGAGTTGGCTCTTGCATTTGCTTCATCTGTTGCTTTAGCTGCTGTCCGTTCCTCTACCAATTTGGCAAAGGCTTCAAACTTGAACTTCTTAAATGGAAAGTCATGCTCATGGAAACCAGCCTGTCTAGCCAGCTCAATAATTTCATCTTGCGTCATTTGTCTCTACTCCATGTTCGGCACACCAAGCGTTCAAATAGTCCACAAACTCACTTGCCTGCTCCTTGGTGAACTTGCGGGTCTGTTGTCCCAACTGAACAACGCCCGTTTTGTCTAGGCTTGGCACGACTTTTCCCGAATCAATAGCTTTTTCCTTACAGAATTGCCACACAAGCAAGCGTTTCCAATCGTCAGCATCCCACTTTGACCCCATGTGTTGCGAATGTTGAGCTATTTCCCTCAAAATTGCGTGATATTTCTTCTCCTGATCACGGCTTTTGCTTGCGTCTTTGATCTCTAACGTAAGTTTTCTGCCAGATTCAAGCGCCTGAATCACTTTAGGCCACAGATTCAGCATCAAAGCCTTGGCTTGGGGCTTGTCAATAAGGTCGTATCTCACTTAACCACCCCGATCATGCGTAAAGCCGCTTCAGGGCCATCAATCCTGCAAAGGGTACTACCAGTCCAACCTTCAAAAAAACCCTCTTGTAGCTTCGTTAAACGCTTTTTAGGGCCATCTTTGACTTCCATCAGGAATGTATGCCCCTTGTAACCCACCAAAAGGTCAACAGGAAGGCCAATAATCCAGACGTAAGCTCCCGCATCTCGCAAGGCAGCAACGATCTCTTCTTGGTTTTTGTCAACCCTAGCGGCGTAACGCATCTGGTGCTTTCTTATGGTTTGCTTTAACCTTGGCACACATACCGCACATCCAGACCTTATACGGGCCTAGATAAGTCATCTTGCTACCCAACTGGGAACGGGGTTGGTGGCACAAGGCACACATTCGGCTCATTCCACCCATTTTTCGTCCCTTACAGGCAGGGCAATCAAGCTGTCTTTTGCCCATTCCACGCCTAGTTCGTATGCGTTGACCATTGCGGTAATGATAGTTTCTTCACATCCAACGCCACGAAGCATGGCAATCAAGTCTTCTTTGGTCATTGCTTCATGTTCCTTACAAATGTTGCAAATGAGGCGGCTGTGTCACCCAATGCGGTCATCTTGTCAAACTCAGCAGCTACTTCCTCAAGCACTTGGTTGCGATAAGGATTGAGATTCAATGGCTGGACATAAGTTTGGATGTCATCATCGTCCTTAAGCAGGCTTTTCATTTTCATAACGGGCTTTCAGGAAGTTGTTTGCGTTGCGCTTGTTGGTACGCTTGTTCTTGTTTGGCAGTCCAAGGCACTGGTGGATAGCTAGGAAAAGGCCAGTTAGTCATAGTCGCTGTCCCTGTATTGTTTTGGATAACCACCAGTTCCCTTGCACTTGTAGCAAGTTGAACCGTCATACATCCCTTCGCCAGAGCCACGGCAAGTTGGACAAACGTAGTCTTCATACTCAAGCTCATCAAACGCTTCTTCTAAGGCTTTTTTGTCAGTCATTGAGTGTCTCCATCAACAATACGGATTAGCGCGGCAATCAGGTCTTTAGCCTGTTCCTTGTCTAACACCACGTTAGATGACCCATGCTGGTGGTGTAGGCTCATCCACACCCCATCATCGTATTGGTCAACATAAAGGCGCTGATCGTCCTGCGCTCTGATCTTTGTTTGCAAGTCCATTTCCTATCCTTTCATTTGCAATAAACGCTCTCTTACTTCCTCAACAATGCCCTTGAACAACCCTGATTGGTCGTTCTCAAGCTCTTGCGCTCTTGCCTTGGCGTAGGTTATCCAACCACGCTTCAGAGCCATATCGGTGAGATGCTGGACTTGTTTCTCTCTCACGTTGTCCAATGTCCAAGTCACCAGTTAGCTCCAATGCTTCATTGATTGTGTCTAGATTATAAGACAGATTATCCTTGACCGCATCAAGAATTTGATGTGCTTCAAAATAATTCATTCCAGCACCAAAGAAAGTTGGCTAAGTCGTTTGTCTTGCAAAGGCTTGTAGTCTGTGTTTAATTCACAACCAAGGTACTGCCGACCAAGGTTTTGTGCCACTTGCGCTGTTGTTCCGCTACCCATAAACGGGTCAAGCACAACTTGGCCAGGTGCAGCGCCAGCAAGAATGCAAGGTTCAATCAGCTCTGTTGGAAAAACAGCAAAGTGTGCGCCTGCATATGGTTTTGTGTTGACCGTCCAGACGCTTCGCTTGTTTGCCATTTCATAGGATTTTTCAAGTCCTGAGTGCGGCTGCAATCCACTGCCTTCATTGTGGTACTTGCCATCAGTTCTATCTCTTGTTCCCCAATCTTGTTTAACAGGGTCTTTAATAGATTCATTGTCGTAATTGTATTTTGGAGACTTGCTCAAAAGAAAAATGTACTCATGCGCCTTGGTGCATCGGTCTTGCACAGATTCAGGCATTGGGTTTGGCTTGTGCCAAATAATGTCTTGGCGCAAATACCAGCCATCAGCCCTAAGAGCAAAAGCCAACATCCAAGGAATACCAATCAAGTCTTTTTCCTTTAGTCCTTCCAGCTTGTTGCCACGCCTTGCACAAGTTTGCGGTAAGTCTTGATCGCTGTTAGCCACAGTTTGTTTGACAATCGCCTGACCTTTGCCTGGCCGATAGTTGTAGTAGCTGTCACCAATGTTTAGCCACAAAGTTCCGTCATCAGCTAAAACGTCTTTAACGCATCGGAATACTTCAACCATCGCGGCAATGTATTCTTCTGGAGTTTCCTCTAAGCCAATCTGTCCATCATGACCGTAGTCACGCAATCCGTAGTAGGGTGGGCTAGTCACACAAGTCTGCGCTTTAACGCCTTCTGCTGCCCATTTACGCATCGTTTCACGGCAATCGCCAAACTCAATCTTGTTCATACAACCCCCTTACGAAGTTCCGCAAGCCTAGCCAATGTCTCCAAAGATGGCGGCACAGCTTTCTTACGATCTTCGTCAATCTTTCGCAAGGCAGCGTCTTGGTTTGGCGGTGGTGGCGTTGTAACGTGAGCAACATCGTATTTGTTAGCAAAGGCTTGTTTTGGCGCAACCCAATCAGCTTCAAAACTTACCCAATTCTTCAAACAACAATGGCTAATTGCTTGCTCAAGACCCCAACCCGCCTTTTCAACTTGGTTGGTAAATCTAGTCCAAGCTGTTTCTGTCAAAGACTTAGCGCCTTTGCCTTTGCGAACTATCAACCAATCATTCCAAACTTGCTGATTAACAGAATCAGGACAAGCAACGCTAGTTGCTGTTTTCTTTTTAGAAGATGTAGATGCAGATGTAGATGAAGGGGTTGGTTTTTGCTTATCATCAAGGTTAACCTTACCCTTATCCATCAAAGCAGGATTTCCACCCTTAGAACCACCAGCAGCCCTTATCTGGCGTAGGTTTTCATCACGAATCATGCGTTTTGAGTAAATCACACCTTCGTCAGTTGTTTCATACACACCAGCCTGCGAAAGTTCCAAAAGCCAATCAGCGACAACCTCTGCACTATCCCCAACCATACGAGCAAGGTTTGATGGAAGGATAACCTTATCTCCAACCTTTAAGTGTCCGTAAGGCGTTCCTTCGTGCATAAAGCAAATCATGTCCATCCACAAACCTCGCGCACCTGTTGAACAAGAACGCAAAGCCGTGTCTCTAAGCCAATCGCTTGGGTAAAACTGAAATGAAGGGCGTTTCATTTTTGCAACTCCTTCAACCAGCTCCAATAATCATCAGACAAATCTTGTCCTTTGTTGAACAAAAATTTATGCAAAGGCGCTTGTGGATTCACATCTAAGCCAATAAATCCAGCGACTATGTAAGAAATTTCTTCTTTGTTGTAAGGCCCATCAACATTAAGCCTAGACATAACTTCAAAAAACACATCAAAGTCTTTTGAATGTTCAATTTCATGGCAGATTTCACATAGAACCGCGTATTGGTCTAATTGGTATTCCCAAGGCTCTTTGCCTTTGGCATACATCTTGTGATGAACATGAAGTGTTGATTGTGTGTCTCCACAAGATTGACAAGTGAATTCATTATCGTCAAGAACTTCAAGACGTTTCTTTTGCCAACGTGGGTCTTTTAGCTTTTCAGCATAGGTCTTTTTTGCCATAAGGCTTCTCCGCAAACTCCCAGAAAGAAACACAGGCAGGCGGGGAGTACGCTTTTCGGTCAGCTAATTACTTCTGACCTAGCCCTGTTTCAAAAAATCATACCATCAATTGAACCACAAGTAAAACCCGTGGAGAATCCCAATGGGGAAAAAGATAGCGCCAGCCACCAAGAAGCCCCAGAAGCCATGTGCAAAGCAAGTGAAGATGTGGGTTAACCAAGCGGCAAAGCAAGCAAAGCCAATAAACGCTTCCATCATGCTTCCTTAATAAACAAGCCGTCTTTGTTGAGATAGCCCTTGCGATCTTTGATCTCGTTGTAAGCGCCCTCCAAACAAGACACTAGGTCTAGGTCAACAATGGCGCACCCCATGATTAGCGTCACCAGAATGTCGCCATAAGCATCTGCAATAGCCGCCTTGTCGTTGTTACGCAACGCATCAACCAGTTCGTCTAGTTCCTCTTGCGTCTTGATCGCCTGGGCAGCGGCGGTTGAGTTTTGCACAATCCCACGGGCCTCACCCCATTGGATGACTTTCATTTCTAGGTCTGCGTAACTCATTTAATGTCTTTCAAAAGTTGGGGGTGGTTGAGTTGTATCTGCCAAACGCGAGACTGTGGAATCTTGCCGTTCTTTTTCCATAGCCATACAGTCGTTCGCTTCACGCCAAGCAGACGCGCAAGCTCACTCTGTGAGCCTGCCTTGTTAATAATTGATTGAATGTCCATTTGTCTATTGTCTACATTTTTAGACAAAAAAGCAACACTTTGCAAGTTTTTTTGTGTTTGTTGTGTTTTGTCTAGAAATCTAGATATACTGACAACATCCCGTAGCGCAACGCAAGCGGTAACTTAGGAAACGATATGTCACACATTTTAGAAATTCAAAAAATTCTCAACTGCACAATTGATCACGCTCGTAAGGTGTTTGATCAAATGTGTTCTAGTGGATTGGACTTTAGCGAGTGCAGTAAACGCGCTTTCAAGGCTGAAGTTTTGGCTTCCAATTTGTTAGTCAAATAAGGAGCAAACATGAAACTCAACGAAACAACCCGCACATTTCCACGCACTCTCGAAGAAGCATTTCCCGATAACGTAGAGGACATTCAACGTCTTCAGCAAGGTGATTGGATGGAAGAACACACCCATGACTACGAAAAGTGGCTAAACATCATCTATTCGTTTGCCGCAGGTTTCATTGTGGCAATGATTGTGTTTGGAGGTTAAACATGAAATACGTTTTGTTTTTATCTCTATTCTTAGCGGCTTGCTCATCAAACAAACAGCCTGCTTACCAAGAAGTCAAATATGAGCCTCGTCAAGAGCCACGTTATGAGCAACCAAATCAAGAATTGATTGTTGACCCACGGGTTCAATCAATGGGTCGTAATGAAGTCATTGATGCCATCAAGCAATGTGAAACAGCAGGACTCAGAGCCATTCCAATCTATGCCAAACGTAAGATTGCTGGTTACTCAGTTGAAACAGTTGTTGAAGTCACTTGTGGCCCACGCTACACCTTTTAAGGAAACACTATGAAAAACATCGCCTCTGCTTTGGTTAAGGCACAAAAAGCCTTTGGCCCTGCGCTTAAGACTTCTACCAATCCTCACTTCCGTTCTAAGTACGCTGATTTGTCAGCTTGCGTTGAGGCAGTGATTGACGCGCTAAACAACAATGGGATTGCCTTGGTTCAAAAATCTTATGACTGTCCAACAGGCGTAATGATTGAAACCATGTTTGTGCATGAATCAGGCGAAATGCTTGAGTGTGGAATTCTTCACTTTCCTGCAAGCAAAGCAGACCCACAAGGTCACATGAGCGCCTTGACCTATGCCCGTAGGGGTTCGCTTATGGCGGCTTGTGGTATTGCCCCAGAAGATGACGATGGCAACAAAGCGTCACGCCCTGAAAAGACTGTGGTGGATTCCAACCTGATGGCAGATCACCTGTTAGCAATCCAAGACGCAACTGACGAAACAACGCTTAAAGCCGCCTATCAAGCTGCTTACAAAGCCTGCGGCACAGACGCTAACTGGCAAAAGAAAGTTATTGCGGTCAAAGATGAAAAGAAAGCGAGTTTGAAATGATTGAACAAGGTTCACCAGAATGGTTTGCCCAAAGGCTTGGAAAAGTAACTGCCTCACGGGTTGCTGACGTTATTGCAAAGACCAAGACAGGTTACTCCACCAGCCGTGACAACTACATGGCTCAGTTGGTTTGTGAGCGCATGACAGGCACAGTTGGGGAGTCGTTTACTAACGCAGCTATGCAATGGGGTACTGAAACTGAACCATTGGCTAGGGCGGCATACGAAGCCCATGCTGACGTTTTAGTTGATGAGGTTGCCATGATTACCCATCCAACAATTGAAGCCTCTGGTGCTTCTCCTGATGGGTTGGTGGGTGACGATGGAATGCTTGAGATCAAGTGTCCCAACACGGCAACGCATATTGACACTTTGTTGAGCCAAACTGTGCCAAGTAAATACATCACACAGATGCAATGGCAGATGGCTTGCACAGAGCGTAGCTGGTGTGACTTTGTGAGTTTTGACCCACGGATGTCAAATGGACTTCAGTTGTTTGTAAAGCGCGTACCCCGTGACGATGCTTACATTCAAATGCTTGAAGAAGAAGTCAAAAAGTTCCTCACAGAACTGGATGGCAAAATTACGAAACTAAATGAATTGAAAGAAAAACATGGCAACAATCTATGAAGTGACTGTCCGCGCAGGAACGTATCAGAAAGACGGACAAGAGAAGGTGCGTTACCAACGCATTGGTAGCGTCATTGAGACTAAGAAAGGTCCGATGTTGAAGTTGGATAGCATTCCACTTGTAGAGGGTGGATGGTCAGGGTGGAGTTATCTTTTCACCCCAAAAGATGATGCTGGCAAATCAAACAAATCATCCGATTTTGAAGACATTGATTTCTGATCTACAATGATTTTTAGCTAACTCGACGGAGGACAGGGGGGATTGAACCTCCCCCTTGCTAACTTTAAACAGGTTCACTCATGAAAGGTTCATCATGGTTACGCAAGAGCGTTTAAAAGAGTTGTTTGATTACAACCCCGAAACTGGAATTTTTATCAACAAAGTAAGGCGCGGTAAATGCCAAGCTGGTACTGTTGCTGGACATTGTGGTCAAGGTTATTTCAGAATTAACATAAACAAAAAACTTTACCTTACGCATCGTTTGGCATGGCTTTATGTTTATGGAGAACTTCCTGAATACATAGATCACATTAACCGCATTCCAACAGACAACAGAATTGCAAATTTGCGCGTTGTAAGTAAAAAACAAAATCAAGAAAACAAAGAAAAACAAAAAAACAACAAGTCTGGTTACAAAGGTGTTAGTTGGGATTCACAAAAGAAAAAATGGTTTTCCTGTATTCAGCACAAGTACAAAACGATTGCACTTGGCAGATACGACAACAAAGAAGATGCGTACATGGCTTATTGCAATGCAGCATCTAAGTACCACACACACAACCCAAACGCAATTTAATCTTCGGGGTGAAAGTCAGCACTTTGCAGTTGCCTTGACAAGTAGCCCCTCCTTTTTTGCATAGGAAACGATATGAACTACACAAACGCAAGAGATGGCGCAGAGCGCGGAATGAACCAAGCTGTTGACCATGCAGATAGAGTTGCGCCTGGCTGGTCTACTAGAGCTTATGAAAAACTCCAAGAGTTTGCTTGGCTTGGCAATGAATTTATGACTGAAGACGTAAGGCTTTGGGCAGAGCAAGTTGGCCTTGATTCGCCACCAGATAACAGGTCTTGGGGCGCTGTCATCAACAAAGCAGTTAGGGCAAACACAATTGAGCGTGTTGGCTACGGCAACTCAAAAACAGGACATATGCGCCCAATGCCTATTTGGAGAAAATGCCATGTTTGAAATAACGGACTTTCACATCCTTGCAGGCATGATCTTGTTTGCTTTTCTTGTAGATTGGATTTTCTGGTGAAAACAGTTCTAGCACCCAATGCACCTTGGCCTAAACCAGACGAAAAGTTGGTCAAACGACTTGTGGCAAGAATAAAGATTAAGCACGAAAATGCCAATTTAGATTATTTTATAAGCACAAATGAAGAGCTTAAACCTACCCAAAAACATCTTACCCGTGACAAGCTATCGGGGAGATTCAAGAGTCATTAAACACCACAACCTTGCCCGTATCAGAGAACAAAGGCTCTGGCGGTGCAAGGTGTGCGATAGATATTTTCAAACTTTAGGCGAGGCAAAAGAACACCGACATGGATAACATCACGCTGTTAGTTTCTATTCTTTTTCTAGGCGCAACAATGTTTATAGGCGTGTTTGCCCTAGTAACCACATTGCTTGTCGCGCTAGACGATTAGCCCATAGCCTTTAGGCATTTGTCGTATTTAGCTTGGCGGTCTGCAAGACCAATTGTCCCGCCATTGATCTTCTTAGTCATGCCAAGAATGTCATTGTTGTCGGCAAAAGCGGAAAGGTTGTTGGTCTTCCAAAACCATCCCGCAGAACGGGCAGCATAGGTTGGCTCAAGCAACAGATCAGGGTTACCCACTAAGTCAACACCAAGCGCCTCTGAGCATTTGGTGTAGTTAAATTTGCCCGTGAGTTGCTTCAGACCTCTTCCCCTGTACAACCACCCCTCACCAGATTCAGCAGGCCCGTTGCCCATACGACCGCTGTAAACCAAGTTGGCGATAAGTTCAGGCTTACCAGCTATGCTGTTTGCCACAGCAGTAGGCACTAACTTGCCGTTCTCTTTGATTGGCTTTTTATCAGCGCCCATGACAGCAAAACGATTAGGCCAACAAGCCGCTAGTGTGGCAGCGCGGTAGTTTAGGTTTTCTGTCAACATTGTGTAGCCACCAGATTCATGGGAAGTCTGGGCTAAGAATCCTGCAATCCTTTGGGGGGTGTTGATCTCAAACTCAACACAAGTATCAATCACGGCCTGAAGCCACTTGGCAGGGTCTTTAACGCCTGCCGCTAAGAGTAAAGAACTGTCTGGTGTCATTGCTGTTCTTTCTGTTTCTGGTCAACAGCCTCTTGGCTCTTGTTGCTACTGCCGTAGAAGAAACGAATCAAACTGTTCACCGCTGTGCCAATCAGGAAACCCAAAATAATGTTGATGAAGTCGCGGTTACGGTTCTCAATGGGCATAAACGACACCATAAAGAAATACAAGAACGACACCACCGACAAAAACCACGCATAGGCTTGTGTAAACCGCTTAGTGCTGTCATCGTTCATATACATATCCGTAGCGCGTTGGGTAGACTTTTCGTCAAGCGCAGCCATGAATTCAGAATGACGGTTAGCCTCTTCCTGCAACTTAGCGTTGTACTCAGGAGTAGCTTCACCTTCAGGCTTTAGTTCCATGCCTAGCTTTTGTTGAACAGCATCTACGCCCTTTTCAACCACTTGGTCAGCGACCTTGTGCATTCCGTTGTTGATTAGGTTGGCAACAATTCCAGCGACTATTGGTAACATCATTCGTCCTTCTTAGGTTCTAGCTTTGAGCGTTTCTTCTCTAGTTGCTCTGCGCGTTGCAAAATGGCTTCAGCCTTGGTGATCTGCTTGTTGACATGAATTATGGCAAAGGATAGCCCCATCAAACAAAAAATGATGAGCGTGACAATAGCTACCCAAAACCAAAATTCCTTCATAGAGTGAAATACATTCCAATCAGTTGCAGAAACCCTAGACTCGCGGCTATTACGTAAGTCACCTTGGCTACCAGAATTTCTCTGCGGTGTTCTAGTCGCCATCGGTTATCCCGTTCTTTCTTTGCCTTCAGTTCACGCGCAACTTCTTGTTCCTCTAAGATTTCATCATACTTAGCTAGAAACTCTTTGTACATTGAACCTAGCCCTAAAGATTCAGGCGTTCCGTAGATCATTGCTTGCTTTAACTGAGCAGACAACTGGTTCATTTGCCATTGAATTTCAATACGGTCAATCGCACTATCGGCAACTTTGTCGGTGGTCAATGCCAACTTGTCTAGTTCTCGGCAGTGTGCTTTGAGATGCCTCATGGCTTCAAAGTAAATCTTCAAGTTTTCGCAAATGTCGTGTACGGCTCTTGTTTGGAATTCCTCAAAACTTAGTTCTTGTTCTGGCTCTCGCTTGGATTTTTTCTCGGATGGTTTGGGGGCTTCTTGCTTGGGACTAGGGCTTCCAACAGGCTTATTAGGCGTTCCCAATAGACCTTTAATCCATCCCCAGATTCCAGTGACTTCTGCATAGATCGCTTTAGCGTCCGCAACTCCACCTTCAATTTGTTTTTTGAATTTTCCAATTTCAGCCTTACCTTGTGACAAATATTGACAAGTCGTAGATATGGCTTTGACAGCCGAACTTGCCATAAGAAGGAGACTAATCGGGTCCACATCTTAGAGTCTAAACAAATGCTTGAAAAACTCTGCGCCCACGCCAGGACCAAGCAACACAACAATGATTACCGCATACAGCAGATATTCAATCTTAGCCATGCGCTTTTCGCCAGACGTAAGCTGACCATCTATGCGGCTGTAACGCTCTGCACAGATGGCTTCATGCACCGCCAACTTTGTTTCCACAGAATCACTCATTAGACTGTTTGATCACGATGGGATATTGGGCGAGCAGACAGCACAGGTTCTGGAATTGCTTTAATCATTTGGTCAGATGGGTCGTACCAAAATTTATCCGCAACAACATCGTCAGCGCAAGACAACCAAAACAAATCGTTTGCTACTGGAAAAATATTTGCGTCAGGCTCAACTTGAGCAACGCGGTAGCCTGTTTTTACAGGTTCAATGGTTGAAATAAGTGCTTGCATATTTATTACCACTCAAAAAGAACAACGCCTGCTGCGCCAGCACCACCAGAATAGGAGCCACCGCCGCCACCGTAACTGCTGACAGCACCGCCGCCACCGCCACCGTAAGCGCGGCCTGCTGCGCCGTTAGATGGGGTTGAAATGTCGCCTAAACCTGCGCCACCACCACCAAAAATACTGTTTCCACCTGCGCCGCCGTGGTAGCCAATGTAAATAGCTTCTTCGCCGTAAACACCGCCATTACCGCCACCGCCACCAATGTTTAAATCACCATTGGAGCCAAGACCGCCCGTACCGCCCGCGCCGCCGTTATTGCCACCTGCGCTGCCACCTGTAGCAGAAATAGTAGTGATGGTTTGAGTTCCAGAAGCAACACTTGATGTATTACCAGCGGTTCCTACAGTAACCGCCAAAGTATTGCCAGGAGTTAAACTGGTAAGAAATTTAACTGCGGCTCCTCCAGCCCCTCCACCACCAGCAGCGTAGGCATTACTTCCAGAAACTGAGCCGCCAGCGCCACCGCCACCTACTACAGTAACCTTAACTGATGTTACGCCAGTAGGAATTGTGAATGTGCCGTTGCTAGTAAATGCTTGTCCTTTAGCGCCGCCAGACGGCGCGGCGGATGAAACCCAAGTAGTGCCGTTAGAAGTCAGCACATTGCCATTGGTGCTAGGAGCTACAACTTGCACCGCACTTGTGCCGTTACCTAACAAAACATTGTTGGCGGTCAATGTAGCAGCGCCTGTGCCACCATTAGCAACTGGAAGAGTGCCTGTGACGCCTGTGGTCAAAGGTAGACCTGTAGCATTAGTTAGCACAGCAGTAACTAAACCATCAAACGTCACATCTTCTGTAAAGTCAGCGGTACTTTCAAAAATGGCGTTGCCAGTGACGTTCAGGGTCGTAAAGGTCGCAGAGTTTGGTACGTCATCTCCAATTGGAGGAGGCGAAGCAAACGAGTTGGTTGTCAGCGGGATTGACACATAGTCAACCGTGTACAGCGTTGTTTCAGCGGCTGTTTTGAGAATGTACTTGAAGCTAGTTGTCTCAGGCAACCACACGTTTGCCTGCCCATTAGAATCCAAGATAACAGGGTTGGTGTTGGTGGTCGTGCCAGTGTGGTCTACATAAGTAGCCAATGGCGTAGTTGTGCCAGCCGCATAGGTGTACAACTTACCGCCAACAAGTGGCAAACCATCAGTCCCGAAGAACTGTAGCTTTGGTGGGGGTGATAGTGATGCCATTTTTTATCCTTGAGACATTATGGGGCAAGAGAATTGACGGATGATGAAGCAGGGGCTAACTTGTTTGGTTGCTTTAATGCTTCTTCAACTTGACCTTTAACCTGACGGGTTCTTGCAAACTCAGCCGCTGTTTTAGCAAGAGGAACTTTAATTGGCAACTTGTCCAAAGCTTCCAAACCACGAAGCACAGCACCAGCCGTGTTAGGGTAGTTTACAGCGCCAGGCTCTTTGACCACCACATCTTTGATTGCATCACGCAAATCCATGATCTGGTCACGGCCTGTCTTGCCAAACATATACGCCAATTTGTCTTCTGAATCCAACTGATTGACTATAGTATTCAGGTTCCTAAAAGACAACTGATCGCCTTTTGTCAGCAATTCTTTCATGTGTTGAATAGTTTGACCTTGCAACTCAGCATAGGCTTGGCGACCTTCTGGACCTGCTTTTTTCAGCAACTGAGTAACAGTTCTCATTTCTTCCAAAGAACCATCCAACACAACGTGTTTGAACACATCATCCAAAGCAACTCGGCGGTCTTTGTAACCAGCCTTAGTGCCTAACAACTTGTCAACACGGGATACGTCTTCAAACTCTTTAGCCAACTGCGCTCTAGCAGAGCGGGCAGCTTGGTAAAGTTCACCACCAGCACCTTCACCCATTTGGGTAATGGTAGATTTCAATTTACTAGCGTTAGGTGAATCTTTGACTTGGTTGATCTGTTGGTAAATGTCTTCCAACGCACGAACAGTAATAGTTCCTGTTTTGTCAGGGTCGTTCATAGCCAACGATTCAGCCACAGAATCTAGGATTGGGTCTAGCTTCTGGCGCATTGTTGGTGTCTTGCTGTTGATCAGGTCAAGCAAAGGCTGATAGGACACAGGTTGCAATGTCTCACCTGATTCGTCAGCTTGCTTGTAAAGAGCCTTATAGTTATCGTACTTCTTGGTGTACGCATCATTCAAGGCTTTGTCAACCACACGACCAACTTGACGCAATTGCGTTGGGTCGGCAACTTCAGCACCAACTTCTTGGGTCATGCGTTCAAAGTTATTAGTGATGGCTTGCTTTTGGTTGACTTTAAAGTTACGCATTCTTTCAGCCAACTTAGTCTTCTCTTCTTCACCAATGCCAGAAATAGCACCACGCGCAACATCAGATTCAAACTGTTGTTGAGCCAAGGACTTGGTACGCTCACCCGCTGTAGCAGGGATGCCAAGACGTTGTAGGCGCTCTTCACGCATCAATTGCTCAGATGTCTCAGCAGCGCCCATACCTTGCATTGCAGGGGTTTGCTCACGCTGAACAACTTTAGCCAAAGCATTAGCGGCTGGCGTAGTTGCTTGTTTAACAGCAGGCACAACAACAGAACGAAGTTGATTAGCCGCCGCAGGGGTTAATGTGCTTAATGCAACGCCTGCGCTAGTCAATGGTGTAGGTGGAATAGCACCCAAAACATTGCCAACTGTTTGCACAATCTCTTGTCCAGTTTCTGTGCGAGGCTGATAGAACTGACTAGCAACAGTCCTTGCGGCTTGTTCGCCAGCGGCTCTACCTTGTGGAGTGCCATAGCCTGCAACAGCTTCGCCAAACATCTTAGCAACTGGCGTAGCAATAGCACGACCCACATTGCCCGCAATGATGGCAGGAGTTTCAACAACGCCCATAACACGATCTTGCATTGATCGCTCTGTCTTTGGCAGAGTAATCATGCTTGCGTTGTCAGGGATTAGCGCCGAAGGGCTAAGTGCAATTGACTTAAAAAAGTCTTCCTTTGGCATATTCGCATAAAACTTTTCATGCAAAGAGTTAGCCAATGCCAAGTCTGGCATTTCGTTGTACTGAGGATATTTAGCGCGGAACTCAACAAGCGTTGCCATATTTATTTTCCTGGCTTATTCAGCAAACCAAGTGGGTCATTGTCAGATGCGCTTGGCAATCCTTTAAGAGCTTCTCTAGTTGCTCTAGGTACGCGACCATAGGTGTTTTCTACGTTTGTTGCGCTACGCTTTAGCATTTCTTCAATGACTTGAATTTGCTCTTCAAAACCTTTTTTGGTTGTGAACTTTCCAGACCAAGAAGCAGGGTTTGTAAGTTGAGATTCAATAATTGCCATGTCAGGACCAGCCAACGCGCCAAGCGTGTACAAATCTTTCACACCCATCAACAAAGATGTGTACTTAGCTTGCATCCTAGCTGTATCTGCGCCAGTTGGTAAGAACTTTGCACTTGTAAATAAATTCTTGCCAACTTCGTCTTTAAATTCTTTAAGCGAACCAGCCAATCCCGCCAATTGCATATCCGTGTCATTAAATTTAACTGGCGCTTCTTTGCGCGGGCCTTTTAATGGCATACCAGCTTGTGGCATTTGTGGTGTTGTAGTTGCCACAGGAGTAGCAGGCGCACGTTGGTCTAACACGCTATTCATGCCTGGGATTACTTGTGAGCTTGTTGGTGTTAATCTATTAACATTTGCTGGCGTTGGGGCTAGATTGTTAGCAGGAATTCTTGGGCTTCCACCCATTGGAGAAGCTGTAGGTGCAACACCTCCACCCATAGGAGCCGCGCCACCCATTGTTATAGGAAATGCTTGCCCCGTAAGTTTGTTTACGCCAACGATGTCGCCATTTTCAGTTTCTTTAAGTTCAAAGCCAGGGTTGGCTTTTTCCCAATTAAACTTCTCACGCGCAAACTCATCAGCAATGGTTGCTGTCTTTTTGAATTCTTGAATTTGTTGTTTAAATGTTGGACTATTAGGGTTTGTGTCTATAACGACAATCTTTCCATTTAAATCAAATTTTTCAGGCTTTGGCTGTACAAAAGTTAAGGCTTGGCGACCTTCTGGATTTGAAGTCACATACTGCGTGATAACTGCTTTACGTTTTGCAAGATCAGGCTCAGACAAAAGGCTTTGGCGAAAGCGTGTAGTATCAACGCCCGTTGCATCTAAACGATCAAAAGCCGCCGTTAAGCTAGAGTCAGAAGGGTCGTTTAAAACAGAAGTTAAGCCAGTACCAAGAGCAGTCATTTGCTGATCACGCACTTTGCCTTTCAGTTCTTGACGCTTCAACTCATTTGTTTGTTGTTCAGTAAGTAACTTTTGGTAACCTAAACCAGTTTTGCCAAATCTGCTTAAACCTGAAACACCATATGGCGTTGACAAGTCTGCCTTATTTAAATAGTCAATTACGCCTTGTTCTTGCTCCATTTGCTGACGAGCCAACTGGTTTTGCAATTGCGAAGTTTGCAGTTGCTGAATTTGTGCGTATTCCTGCAATGGATTGCGCTGTTCAAACTGTGTTGGTCTGAACCCCATTGCAATGTTTGGGTCAACGAGTGCCATGTTTTTTCCTTATCTTATTCCAATTTCAGCGTTATAACCTGAATATGGTTCGCTCATTAAAGAGTTATTACCTCTATTGTTTAACGCTTGTTGCAATAAAGAATTTGTGGCTTGGTTTTGGTTGTAGTTTAAATATTGGTTGAACCCTTGGTTGGCAGCATTTGCCACGCCCATGTATCCAGACGCTGTTGCTTGACCAGCCGCGCCAATGGCTTGACCAGCATTGTTGGCATAGTTTTGACCAGCCGCGCCAAGTTGATTGACTGAAGTTTGACCAAGGCCAGCCAATGATTGCAAAGGATTGAGGCGTGCGTTGCGCTCAGTTTGGTAACGGTTAAATGCGTTCATGTATTCTTGCGAACCCATGTCCTGACCGTAACGGGTAGCGGCTTTTAAAGCGTTTCCAGAAATCAATCCACCACGCGCCGCCGCTGATTGCTGAAGTGCTTTTTGACCTTCTGCTAAACGGAAAGCATAGCCTGGGTCTTGTTGAAACTGTTGCATCCCAAATGGGGTGTACTCAGAAGCCAATTCAAGTTTACCAAGGGCGCGTTCTCCCGCTTGGCGATAAGGCGCTTGCAATTCAATTTGGCGCTCAAATTGTTCTTGCTGAAGTTGGGCGGCACGATTTGCGGCATCAGCTTGCGTTCTTGCTGCGCTTTTGGCGGCACTGCCACCAAGCATTGCCCCACCAATAGTTCCTGCCAAAATTGCGGTTCCAGTTCCTACTGCCATGTCATGACCTCTTTTATAAATGTGCGTTCCATAGGCTTAAACCCTGCACGAAGATAAAGTTTTTCCATTTTTTTTGAGCGGCTGTCTTCTAATGCAATCATAAAAAGAGCAGACGCATCACGTTCTTTAGCCCATTCTTCGATCTGTCTAAACATTTTACCGCCAGCACCGCTACCACGCGACTTTGGGGTTAGCCACCACCACAACTCTTGAACAACTAATGCTGAAGGGTTGAAGTACATTGGATAAATTACCGCACCAGAAATGCCAACAATCTCATTGTCTATCTCTGCTAACCAAATACCAACCGAATCGTTTAGCAGAGACTTAGAGAAAAACTCACCATATCCAACTGGGTCAAAACAAATAACGCCATGCATTGGCGAAGCCATGTGAAACGACTCTGCTAGTACAATGTACTTAGGCAAATCAGATTCTGTGGCTTTTCTGACAATCATTGGATTCACCTCGCGGATGTTGATTGCGCTTGCAGTTTTTGCAATTGTACTGATAAACACGCCATTGTGTTACCTAGTTTCCACAACTTGCTCATATGATCTGGCTCACAGTTAGCACCACACTTGGAGATGCTGGCTTGGCAGGAGATGTAGTAGCGGCAATGGTTGTTAGTTGAGCCGAACCACTAACGGTTAGCCAGTACAACTGAAGATAGTCACCAGCGGCATATTCTTCAAAGAAATTAACCGTCAAAATAGCCGCCCCGTCAACTGCACCTACTTTTTTGGGAACAGTAATTGTGCTGGCTGTGGCGGCAGTATCAACGCCATTCTTACGCAACCAAACATAAACAGCATCTTCAGTCGCTGTAGCATTTGTGAATTGCAGGCTAGCAGTTACCGTTGTCAGACCTTCAGCATTGAACACAATCCTAGATGTTGGCGTTCCAATTGTGGTGTTTCGTGTTACACCAGTTGTGTTAAACGTGATTGCCGTAGGTGTGTTTGCCGCCGCAGTCTGGTTGGTTGTGTCGTAAAAAGACCCAAATGGCAGGCTTATGAAATAGTTGTATAGGTTTGTGAAAAACCGATACCAAGAACGCTCCATAAGCTGACCAAGGGAATCCACCACGGGAACCCGTGAAGATGGAATTCTGGTGTTGGCTGCGTCAAGCATTGGTAGGCGTTACGTTAAGTTGTGCGCCCATGATTGTAATTTTCACAGGGTCTGTGCCTGACAATTCATATACACGGTCACGCAACTTTAGCGTCATGCCCATGCGTCTAGCAAATGCGCGGTTGTAATACTCGCCAATTCTGCCCATTGACATCCAATGTTCGTTAGACCAAGTATGACCACCGTCATCAGACCAGCGCAACATCATCTGTGGGTTGCTACCTTGTCCAGTATCCGTTCCAACACCCGCTTCGCAGTCAATCTGCAACGTGTGCTGAGATGTGCGTTTTAGGTCGTTAGTCCCTGTTGGCAACGCTCTCCAAGAACGAAGCCACTTTTGGATGTCTCCGTTATCTGTGTAATCTTCTAGGTCAAACGCATACAAATTGCCGTTTTCGTAGTCACCCACAATGATTTCATTGTTGTAGACCACTTGGCAGTTAGATCGGTGGCGGGTGAAATCTCCATTGTCCCAACCCGCACGTTCATGCCACGCTTGTGTAGATGCGTCATAAACCCATGTCGTGTTAGCCGTAGGGAAGATCAACACATAAAAAGCGTGTCCATCTTGTTGGTAGGTGTACGCCAACGCATCAGAAATATCTGTGTATTGTTGGATTTGCCACTCAACAGCATGGGTTGATACGCGCTGACCTTTGTAGCCATTGTTACGGTAAACAATACCGCGACCACGGGCATCAGAGCCTAGCCAAAAAACAGAGTTATCTACCTTTGCCACAGAGTAAGGCGCGGCACAACCAATTTCGTTAAACGCACCTTGGATTCTCTGCAAAGGAAAATCTGCGGTTCCTGCGTCATACCAAACTTCAGTTGAGTTAGTGCCAAACAACCAGATTTCTCGATGGTCTACGATCAACGACACCAAGTTATCAGGGTCGCCTTCTGCGCTTGCAAAATCCAACGGGTCTACCGAAGTGCCGTCAAGCAACTGAGTTACCCAAAAACGGGAACTGTTAGGTTCGTTGAACACAAAGTAACCATCAATGTAGCCGACAGTTACAGCGCCAGCAAAGTCAGGGTCGGTGATCTCAGCAAAGACTTCTGTGCTTGTGTTGTAGATAAACCCATCTGGGTTGCAAGCAATGAAAATCTGAGTGCCGTTGTCAGACATAGAAACAGGACCAGTGCCTGTAACTGTGCCTATAGCTGTACCCTTTAAACGAGTCCGACCATACGTTTCAACCTTGTAAAACGTATCACCAGAAACCGCATACATGATGTCGTTGACTTTCCATAAGCCACGAATTGGACCATCGCCAATTGATGATTTGCGTCTTAGACCAGGACAACGCGACAAAAAAGCAGGCTCTTTACCCGCCTCTGGAACAATCTCTGGAAACAAATTAACCATGCGGTTGTCCGCAGCGTTAACGCTACGAGCCACATAGGAAGAACCAAGGATTGGGGAATCCATCAGTAGTTACCCGCATAGATGTTAAAACGCTGACGGGTTGCCACAATTGCGTAAGGCATGGACATCACATCATCAGGGTTGTTGATGCGCTTCAAGTTGCGCTTGGATGTCATAGCAATGCGCTGAACTTGAGGGCTTGGCTCAATGCCGTACTCAGGCGCAATTTCCATTGCTAGGTTGTATGTGAACGCTCTTAGATAGCCAGGCGGAAAAAGAATCTCAGTCACCAAAGTGGCTGGTTGGCTTAACTCTTGAACACTAATAAAGTGCCATTCCAAGTCCCGTGTTGGGCGGGGGTAAATAGACATTGTTACGTCTGGATACCCCATGTTCACAAAGATTACTTGCGGATAAGTGCTAGTGACTGTTTTAACCGCAATACCGTTGTATTGTTGTTGGTTGATGAACTTAATGCCATAAGACACGTTAGTGCTTGGGTCGCGGTAGTAAGTTGCCTCATCCAACAAGACAGGGCGTAAGCCCACAAAGTTACCTGACGGGCCAAGGGTGCGGATGTATTCACCAGCAGGCCAAGTAAAAGTTTGGTCTTGGGTACAAAATACGGAAAGGCGTTCTGTATTCCACGAATCAATCATCTGATTCAAGGACATTAGCGCATCTTGCGACATGGCGGCAGAAGGGGTCTCACCTTCAGCAAGAACACCTAGCAAGCGCAACGCTCTATTGATTTGATCGCCAGCCGTATATGTAGCCATGACGAAGCTCCTTACGCTATTACTTCAGCAGATTTTCTACGGCGTTTGACTTCCAGCACGTTTACAGGAGCCACCTCATCAACAACTTCAGGTGTGTCAAGAGTATAGCGCACCCATCCATTTGCTTCATCAGCAATAGCTTCAAGTTCCATAGTAGCTACTTTAGCACCATGAAATTCATGTTTCATGTAAATAACACCCATGAGAATCCTTTAAAACAGGGCCGAAGCCCCGTTTAGTTTACGCAACGCTGAAGTTAAGACGGTAGACGGGGAACGTCACCGTGTTAGCAAGTGTGCCAGAAGCGGCTGCACGAATACGCAGACGATCACCAGCAGCCACCACCAAATTGGCAGCAGTACCGTTGATAGATAGTGTACGTGCGGCGTTAGCCGTTAACGCAGTTCCACCAGTAGTCTTGGTTGTATTGGCATCGGTAGCCGCCAGCATAACGGCAGTGCCAGAACCCGTAGTCCCAAGATTGGTAATGGAAAACGTAATGTAGTTGGTATCGCTTGCAGCTAGCGCGTCTACACCCGAAAACACAGCAGAAGTCAACACCCCCGCCGCAGGAGCAATGACGAAAACATCGCTGTTGCTAGTAGTGGCAATAGTCGCACCTTGTTGAGATGCGGTAAAACCGTTGGCAATGTTGGACAAAACCTTTGACGTGCTGTCAATGATTGCGCCAGTAATTGTTGTGCCAGAAGTCAGTTCAGGGTCGCTAAATGCAACGCCTACAGGTTTTGTATTAGGCATGATGTTTCCTTTAAAAATGGGAGCCGAAGCCCCCATTTAGGTTTAGCCGAGACGATACACAACGTAAGTACCGTCACCAGTCTTACGGAAGCGGAACAATTGGCTAGTTGTCACAGCGACAGCAACCAAAGCGTTGCCGCCATCAGTCACGCCAGTGTTAACAGCCAAAGTCACTGCGCCAGAGCTAGTGCCAATGTTGACGATTGACAAGTCAAAAGTGCTACCAACAATAGCGTTAGGAACTGCGGTGTCAATTGCTGTACCCAAAGGAAGCGTGTAAGTCGCTGCCGATGTGCCAGGGTTAGCCACCAACATTTGGTTGATGATTTGAGCTGCGGTCAAAGTTGCAGTTGCAGTAGCTGTTTGAGGAGCAGCCATTGCGCCCATGATAGTTTCTGCGCGGTTACCTGCACCGACTTGATAGCCGCCTGCGCCGTTTGGGAGTGCCATGATAAATTTCCTTAAAAAAGATGAAACAAAGAACGGAGCCGAAGCCCCATTTCAATTAACCCCAGAGGCGGCAAGCCATTTGTGGGCGAATAGTGCTGAAGCCGTAGAGAACGTCAATACGGCAAGGCAGACGGTCGTTGTTGATGTCGTACTGACGCACAACACGCAAGCTGATACCGTTGTGAACAGCGCGAGAAGCCATGTCCACGCCTTGTGGCAACAGCAAGTCAGCGGTCGCAAAGGTGATCGCATCTTTGTGGTACACCAAGTTTTGTGGGTACTGAGTAGATGCTGTACCAACGAACACAACAGCCTTACCGCTTTGTGGCAGAACGTCCACGGTAGCCAAAGCATTGCCAGCAGAGTACATAGCGGCAACAGTCACGTTACCTGCGCCAGCGCCACTCAAGGTCACATCAGCAGTAGCCACGAACTGGAACAACGAACCAGTAGATTCGCGGGTTTGTGGGTTCACAGCGTAGCAATCAGCAACGGTAAACACATCGCCAATCTTCACAGTTGCGTTAGCACCAGCGCCAGTAATAGCGATAGTAGTTGCGCCTTCAGAAGTCACAGCGGCTGACAAAGTACCGCCAGTAGCGGTGCGTGAGCCAGTAGTGAACTGCTTGATAGACTGAGACATATTGACTTCTTCAAAGCCCAACACGCCCACACCCATCATGCCGTTCTTGAACTGCTTGCTGATAGTGTCTGTTGGGTTGAACAGACCTTTCATGCCTTCAACCAAGCCAGCGTTAGCGGCAGGGTTCACAGTTGCGTAACGAGGAGACATCACGGCAGCGTTTTCGTTCAGTTTTTGTTGAGCTTGCAACAGAACCAAAGAAGTGGCGGGAGTGGTGCCAGGTGTACCAACGGTGTTACCAATGCTCTTAAAGCAGTTAGCAACGTCAGCATCAATGCTAGATGCCAATTGGCTGATACGAGGCTTCAACACGCGCTCTGCGAAATCATCCAATTGCATGGTCAATTCAGCAGAAGTGAAGTTAACGCCGATGTGCTTTTGAGAAGCAACGCTCAAAGTGGTGAACTGTTCGTTGTCATCTTGCACTTGCAAGGCTGCACCGTCAGTTACCAGAGCGCGGTCGGGCAAACGGATACGTAATGTAGAACCGATTTTTGCGCCTTCAACAGCAAAGCTGTCATCGTACTGGCGGTTCACGTTACGGGTGATCACCAGATTGTTCTCAAGAATTTCGAGAGCTTTACGGGTGATCATGTCAATGGTTAAGATGCTATTAGACATTTTGGTCCTTTAAAAAAATTAGCGGTTGCGCTGCGCTTCCCACTTCTTTGTCTGTCGTAAGCGTTCAGCTTCAATCCACTGCGAAGTTGTCATACTCTTGATAGAGCGCGGGTCCGTAGTGTCTAAGGCTGGTGAACCAGTGGTTCTTGCTGTAACAGGCGAAATCGGTGCTGGCGCAGAAGTCGTTTTTTTAACTGGCGGGTTATCGGCTAACTTAGCCTCAATCTTGCCAATCTCTTTTGCTTGCATGAAAGGCGATAAACGAGAAATACGTTCCGCATCCTTTGGGTTGGTTCCGAGATAGTAAGCTAACTCAGGGCCAATTTCTGAATGTTGAATCGTCTCTGCCATCACGTTTGTGATCGGTAGGTTAGGGTTATATGCGACTTGTTCAAAGTCATCATATTTATCCCGCGCCATCTCTTCACGCTCTTGATAGCTCTCTAGAACTTGCGACTGTTGCTTTGCGGCTTCCCGTTGCTGGACTAATTTCTCTGCCTCTAAACGGATGAAATCCGCATAGTCATTAGGAGATTGAAACTGGTCTGGCGTTGGAATCTCACTTGGCACGACTTGTCTTTCAACAGATCGTTGCGCTTGTTCACGTTCCCACTTTCGTTGCTCTCTTGCGAGGCGTTTGCCAATCATTGCATCAATGTCAGCTTGCGAGTACTTCTTTTCCTCTACAGGCTGTTCGGTGCTTTCATCAGCAACTACCGACTTTTGTTCTACATTCTCAGGAGTGGTCGTCACTTCAGGAGATGGCGCGGAGTCAACTTCCGCTAGGTTTTGGACTTCTTCAGTCATTTTTGAATCCTAAGATTCCCTGATGTTCTGCACCAGTACAGTTTTTTGTGGATTATGCACTCAATGCGGCAACTTTGTTTTGGAAAGTTTTAACACGTTCATCAAGTGCAGATTGGTCTGCCGCCAACTTAGCCGCCAATGCGGTTAGGTTAGCTTGGGTTTTCTCTGCTGCGGCATCACGCGCATCAGCGGCTTTTTCCCGACTTGCCAAGATAGCTTCACGCTCAGTGCTGGATGCACCAAACGCTTTTAGTTGGTCATCCAAGGCTTTTTCACGGGCTTTGACTTCTGCTGTTTTAGTCTTAGCGGCATCAACTTCTGCTTTTGCGTCTGCCAAGATAGCGGCGGCTTCGTCTTGCGCGGCTTTTAATTGGGCGGCGGCGGCGGTACGATCTGCCAACGCATCTTGCGCGGCTGATAAAGCACCTTGGCGCACAGCCAATTCGTCACGCAAAGCCGCCATGTTGGCTAGGTCAACAGGCAATTGCTTAGTGAAATACTCAACGTAATTTGTTGCTGGCGTATCGTTAGAGATGTTCATTTTGGCCTCTTATGAGTAGTAAGTGACGTTGAGCTTTGCGCTTGCAGTCTGCTCAATAAATCGGATTTGTGAAAGATCACCGTCATACTGCAAAGTAACGCCAGCAGCCAATGGCATACCAACGGTTGCGGTAGGGGCAACACCGTCATCGCGCCAACGCACACCTTGTGTTTCAGGGGTAATGATTGCGATACGAGGAGTTCCAGCCAAACCGTTTAAATCTTTTTGCGGGACAGTCAGGGCAGTAGAAGCGCTCAAGCTGGTTATCTGCTGATAACCCATTGTTGACGTAACTGCTTTTAGGGAAATAGCCATCAAAATCTCCTTCGTTCGGTGAATGACCGAATTTTAACTACCAATTCGTCTAAGTATGCCTCAATAGCTTCAAAAAATCCACCACTGAAGAAAGAACCTTCAAAAAAAGGACCGCCGCTCATGCGTCCTCCGCACCTTCAAACTCAGGCTTTTGCTTGATGATGGCGTACAAGGCAGCACGATCAGCACCAGCAACGTATTCAGCGCCTGACAGTTGAACCTTACCTGCGCTCAAGGGTTGCTTACCTGCATCACGGGCTTCCTTGGATGCGTAGCCGTAGAAGGTAACTTCAGTGCCTTGGCCTTTGAAGTCTTCCTGTACTGCTCCGATGTTCCAATATGTCGCTGGAATACCGAAGTCTGTGTCTACTGATTTAATGAGTGCCATATCTTATACGTCCTCAGCGCCTTGGTACACAGTCAGAGTCTTCAACACGGAATACATAGCAGGGATTAAGTCACCTGATAGGTCTTCCATGTTGATGTAGTGGGCGTGTTGTGCAACCGAAGGCCAACCTTGCTGACGAGCAGCCTCAGTAGCATGAACTTCCACTTGTACTTGGATTTGGTCTTTAGTACCGAAGAAGTTAGTGATACGAGCGTAGGCTTGAGTCTCAGGCTGTCCGTTCGTGGAATTGATTGCTGTAATGCGTAAAGCCATGTTAATTTTCCTTAAAAAGTCATTTCTGTAGTTTCCAAACGGGCCACGGCGCGAATGGTTGTCCCCGCCTGACCTGTGAAAGTGATAGCTAAACCGCCATTGGTGGTGTCTGCTGCGGCTGCGATAGTCCATGTGGCAGCGCCTACGTCAGCAAATGGAGACATGACTGTGACGCCTACAACGGTCGTAGAAGCAGCGTTAGCGCCACGTTTGATGACACCTTCGATTGTCCAGCCTTTAGTGTTTCCACCACCAGTTACACCAGCAACCACAGTTCCTCTGAAATAATAGGCTGAGTTGTTGGGTAGGATTACTTGGTTGGTTGTGGAAGGGCTGCTTACTTCAGAACATAAAATAGTTGGAGTTGCGTCTGTGGTCTGTCGGCTAAGTACAAGCATTCCTGCTTGAACCATACCTTGTGTATTATTTATTGGGGCATTAGATGCAGAAAACGAAATAAACCCGCTAATTCCTCTTGTTGCGCCATATCGCCCAAGAATCGTTGAATAGCTGCCACTTGCGGTATTTTGATAGCCACCAACAACAGTTGCGCCAATGTTTGATGCAGTATTTCCAAACCCGCCAGAAATAGTGCTTGCTTCACCAGACGCAGTATTTCCACCTGAAAACCCTGTTTGTATGCCACCGCCACCAACAAATGCGCCAATTGCCGAAGCAGTATTTCCACGCCCACCCGCAACAGTAGACCAATCCCCACTAGCCACGTTCCTATTAGCAGCAGTACCAGCGTCACCACCACCACCGATGAAACTGTAAGAGCCTGTGGCTTGGTTGTTACCTCCACCTACTACTACTCCGTGAGGGGTGAAGAAAGATAGGGTTGATGTTGATGAGCCACTAGCTGCTTGAGATAGCGTCAGGGATGTACCGCTGATGGCTGCAACGTAGGTAAACGAAGCAATAGAAGTACCTACAACAGACTGCCCAACTTTAATGTTTGCGTTAGAACCTGACAACGTGACCGCTGTAGTGCCATTCATCGTGCCAGACTGTGTAGTTACTGCGGCAAGAGCGTTTGCACTATTTATGTATCCGCCGCCTACAAAATTAAAAGTTCCTGCGGCAGTATTTCCGTAACCACCTGCTGCAACACTTGCATAGCCTGATGCAACATTACCACCGCCAGCCGCAACAGAATATGTGCTTGATGCGGTAGAGTTTTGACCGCCAGTAACTACGGCTGCTGGGCCTGAAGCAGTATTGCCCGTTCCACCACATACAACTGAGTAATTATTGGAAGATGTATTTTGTACACCGCCAGCAATTACAGCGGCTAAACCATTAGCGACCTGAGTTGCACCAGTCCTGCTCATCTGCCAATCAACAGCATTAGCACCCCTAGCATTACCACCTGTGGCTGTAGAGTCTGTCTGTTGGGCTTGTAAGGCTCCTGTGCCTTTTGGTTGAAGGACTAGGGGGATGTTTGTGTTACTTCCTTGAGCAGAAAGTTGAACAGCATTACCTGTTGAAGCACCAGTAACCTGTACGTAGTTCACAGCAGAGCTGGTATTGGCTACAGAAAACTGTCTTGCCCCAACGTTTTGCGTATAAAAATCTATGCTTCCTGTGCCTCTTGAAGTAAACACAGGGCCAACGTTAGTATCAGAACCTTGGACAGAAATAATTGGTTGAAAGCCAGCAGAAGCACCAACAACTCTCATGTAGTTTGCTGACGCAGTTCCAAGGTTTGTCTGACCAGTTGCAGTTAACGTAGTAAACGTACCAGCAGCAGGGGTTGTAGCGCCTACTGTAGCGCCGTTGATCGTACCGCCTGTGATTGCTACGGCATTGGCATCTTGTTCAGCCATAGTCCCCACGCCTGACAGCGCATGGTCAGCGTTCCACGCCGCAGCGCCAGTAGAACTAAACGAACTATCAGCGGGGGTGGTGTGGGTTACAACTACGGTCATGCTAAGAACCTTAATTTGTACAGGGTGGACAGGTACAAGCCAACAATTTCATCAATAATGTTTTGAATTGGGGTGTCTGTCTTTTCACAAACATCGTAGCGCCCCTTTTCAATCTCATCAATCTGACCTTGAAGAAAATCAATAATGTTGGCTGTTTTCTTGGTTGCAGGGATTGCAATAGCGCCGACCAAACCGTGACGGCCTTGGTAGGCTTCAGCAAACTTGTCAGCCAATTCAATCACATCTTCATAAAAGTGACCTAATGCTTTGTGTTTGCTGTAACTGCGGGTGTTCAAGTGAACAGAATGAGCCACGTTACGACCCAAAAAAAGCAAACCTATAAGTTGAGAAGCGTTCATTGTGGCATTCCTTCAGGTGGCATACCTTGTTGCATTTCTTGCATTTGTTCAGGCGTCATTTCTGGGCCAATATCAATGTCTTGGCTTGGCATTTCTGCCATCAAATCACCCGAAGTGATCATTCCGTGAACCGTACCCAAGACAATTTCTTGGATTTGTTCTGGCGACATACTGGCTTGAACAGCGGTTAGACGTTTGGTTTCAGCATCAAACGCCTTGACTTGTGCCTCAAAGTCTTTGCGTTGCATTTCCTGAACTTCAATAGACTTACCAACATTGTTAATCATGTTGTGCATGGCTTCCATCTCTTGCCCCATCGCTTGAATTTGTTGTTCAGCCGCTTGCAGTTCAGGAGATTTGTCGTTGCTGGCAAGAATCTGCGGGTCAATTGTCTTTTTAAAGCGTTCAGCCATTTCTTGTGCGCCAGGCCAATCCATGTTCTTAACGAACAGATCACCCGCCACAGTCCACAGTTGGGGATTACCCTGAAGCAGTTGAGCCATAGCCTCCAACGCCTCTTGGCGTTTAGTCGCGTAGCCAGGCCCTGTTGTTGCCACGACATCGTATTTACCAACGCTAGGGTTGTAGATTTTCTCAATCACAACGCCCATTTCATCCACGATTTTCTTAACTGGCTCTTGTTGATCAGGGTTGATCTTTGCCATCTTTGTTTCGCCATCTTCACCGATCACACGGGCAATGCGCTCTGTGTCGTAGATTTTGGGAATCAAGTCAATCAATTGACGGGCAATATGACGAACGCCACGGGCTAAGTTGTCACCATAATGGTATGTTCCAACATCACCCTCACGCTGACGCGCAAGAATAGCTTTGCCAGAACGCTCATTGGAACCCATGCCCAACGAGGCGTTGTATTGACCCGTTGTGGATTTGATGTCTTCTGATGCACCAGCCTTGGCTTGAAGCAGACCGCTAGAAGCCATTGGTGGTTGCGCCCTTGCGGGGAGTGGCAGCACAGCGCCTTGACCATCAGTAACGTCAGGGTTTACCTCTAGGTAAGGCCAGTTATTGGTGTTGGCTGTCTTCCACTTGTCTTCATAGCCTTCAAACTGACCGCCATAACCAATAAACGGAGCTTTGGGCGCAAGAGCCAGCATCTCTGCTTCTTGAGAAACCCAGTAGTTGTACATACGTTGGGCATCTTTGGCGTTACGCACCAGACCCGAAACGTACAAACGTCCGTCAACTTCAAATTCGTTTCCTACGATACGAACGACAGGAATCCACTTACCAGCCCATTCTGCTTCTTCAAGGATTTCATATCCGTTGATCTTGCAATATTTGACTTTGGGGTCTTGAACAATACGCTTGTTCTTAGGTTTTCCGTACAAGACTTTGAGTTGCTTGTCTTCCATCGTACCTTCAAAGGCGGTAATGTTGCCTGGGTACAAATTCAATGTGCGCTTTTCGTAATCAACGTAGTAGTAATCAGCGATACGGATGGTGTTTTCATTCAACCAGTTACTGATTGATTGGTCACCCACACCCAAAGATTGCAAAGTAGAGATAGGCGCTGAATTGGGATATTCACGCTCATACTGTGCTTTAGGGATGTCCTCAGTAATAAAGCACCACTTAGCGTCTGCGCCAGTTGGGTCTTGAATCAGCGGGTCCATGTAAACGGAAAAAGAATTACGAATACGACCAATCTTGATGTCTTGATTGAACGAATTGGGGTCGCAATACTCAGTCAGGATGCGGATATAGCCTTCGCCATAAGCCACTTGGTTTTCGCAGGCTGTGTCGTAAGCCACATCCGCATCAGAGATGTATTCAATGTGGCGAATCATGCCGTTGTAAATGTCGGCAACTTCAACGTCAGCATTGTCATCCACGGGAATGACTTTAGCGCCTGGTCGGTTTTGCCGTTGATCGTTCGTCACTTGGCGAACGTGTTGGGGCAGTTTGTTAATGGTCAAACAAGGTCGAGCGTTGATGGTTTGGCCTTGAACCGCACCGCGAGTGGCTAAAACGTCAGCAGGCCATTGCCATTGGTTGTCTGGTGAACCAGCGTAAAAGCGCAGATCGTCAATTTCGTCTTCACGGCTTTCGGATAGAGCAGAGATTGCTTGATCTAGGCGGCTACGCGCTGTTGCCAAGACATCGGATGAACTATTGGCTTTGCCGCCACCGTTAGATACCGCGCCTGCGGCGGCAATTCCTGTGTAATCAGCCATGTTCTAAAACTCCAGTTACATGAGGCTCACGCATAACAAGATATTCCTTGTTCTCATGTTTAAATTCTTGTGCAACGCCAAAATACAGATGGTCGCCCACTTTAATGTCTTTGCAGTCAGGGCCGATGGCTACGACAATGCCTGTTTCCATTGGGTCGCCAGCGGGAAGCACAAATAACTCATGCTTTTCTACATCGCGCTCAATGATAACGCAGTCTTTTAGTGCTTTGAGGGTCATTTTTTCTTGGCGGCTTCGCGTTTTACGTTGTAGGCAATAGCGACACTTTGCTTGACAGGTTTGCCAGCCTTGATCTCAGCTTTCACATTTGATTTGAATGCTTCTTTGCTTGTGGATTTTTTTAGCGGCATATTAAGTTTCCGTGTGGAAAATGGCGTAATTTAAGTGGATGGCTTCACTGTACGCATTATTCGTCACATTTTTAATTTCTACCGTGAACGAGCCGTTACCAACAGCAACAATGAATACGTTGTACGCACCCAATGTGCCGCCAGAAGCTACGCTAATTACCACTACATCTTTGGTGCTGACAGAGCTGCAATTAACCACAAACACTGCGTTGGCGTTAGGAGCCATCTGAGCGTTGGCGGTAATAATTTGACCAGAAGGTGTGTTAATTGTGACCGCTGTGGTTTTGTTGTTGGTCTGAGTCACAGTGTCGTAA
>Ga0209599_10000292_pt1 | contig 35356 bp, 25 predicted proteins | sample Shrwel_input2_FT_FD_187534 | JGI IMG/M metagenome (GOLD analysis project Ga0209599, IMG submission 187534) | Subsurface microbial communities from deep shales in Ohio, USA - Utica-3 well 1 S input2 FT (SPAdes) (version 2) ...
TTATTACAGGTGAGGTGAGAGAAAAAGAATCTCGTTGGATGCAAGCGCTGAAAAGAAAATATCAACAAATCCTAGATTGGGCTTACCAATTTAAGATGGTGGTTGTGGCTTTAGCAGTGAGTATTTTAGTTTTAACGGGTGTGTTGACCACGCAAATTGGTAGTGAGTTTGCACCTCAATTGAGTGAGGGAGATTTTGCCCTACAGCAAATGCGCTCTCCAAGTACAGGTTTGGAACAATCTTTAAGAATGCAGGAAAATACAGAAAAACTGATCTTAAAGAATTTCTCTGAAGTTAAAGCTGTGTTTGCTCGAACAGGTACGGCTGAAGTTGCAACGGATGTGATGCCACCCAATATTTCCGATGCAGTGATTCTGTTAAAACCACGAGATCAATGGGAAGATCCAAAAGAAACCATTGATGAATTACGGACGCGGATGCAGGCATTTCTGGAAACCATCCCAGGAAATAATAGTGAATTTTCACAACCAATTGAACTTCGTTTTAATGAATTGATTTCGGGTGTACGTAGCGATGTCGGCATCAAAGTTTTTGGTGATGATATGGATGTGCTGAATACACAAGCACAAGTGATCGCTCAGAAAGTACAAAAGATCTCAGGTGCAACAGCGGTCAAAGTTGAACAAACCAGTGGTTTACCTGTGTTAAATGTGGATATCAATAATGCACTCGCAGCGCAATATGGCTTGTCTGTGAAATCGATTCAAGATGTCGTTGCAGCGAGTGTCGGTGGTCAGAATGTCGGTCAGATTTTACAAGGTGACCGCCGTTTTGATTTTGAAATCCGTCTGCCTGATAGTCAACGTACAGCACAAAACCTTGCTCAACTACCTATCCAATTGCCTAATGGTGGTTTGATTCAGTTGCAAGATATTGCCAAGGTGGAAACCATTTCAGGTATGAACCAAGTCGGACGTGAAAATGGTAAACGTCGAGTTATTGTGACCGCCAATGTAGAAGGGCGTGATCTAGGTTCATTTGTCCAAGAGTTACAAGCAAGCCTTAAACAGCAACCATTACCTGCGGGATATTGGTTGGAATATGGCGGGCAGTTTGAGAACTTGGCTTCTGCCGCTGCACGTATGCAGATAGTGATTCCACTCGCTTTAATTACCATCTTTGTTTTACTGATGGCCGTGTTCCATAACTTTAAAGAAAGCTTGTTAGTGTTTAGCGGTGTGCCATTTGCATTGTCTGGTGGTTTGGTTGCACTTTGGCTTCGAGACATTCCTTTATCAATGTCGGCAGCCGTGGGTTTTATCGCCCTTTCAGGTGTCGCCGTGTTGAATGGTTTGGTGATGTTGAGCTTTATTAAAGAACTACGTGAGCAGTTTGATGTACATAAAGCCACGTGGCAGGGCGCAATTCTGAGATTACGTCCTGTATTAATGACTGCTTTTGTCGCTTCGCTTGGCTTTATTCCAATGGCAATTGCGACTGGTACAGGTGCAGAAGTACAACGTCCATTAGCAACTGTAGTGATTGGTGGGATTATTTCATCAACTTTACTGACTTTACTCATTTTGCCCATTGTTTATCGTTGGATGAATGAGTTGAAAAACAACAAAAGTCAGGAAAGCACCATTTAATCTATCTATGCTATCTTCTTAGTAAGACATTTTATTAAGAAGAATCTGAACCAGCCAAGGTATCCCAACTTTGGCTGACTTGTAAAACCTGATGGGTTTTATGCTGATAATGATAAGGAGTCCAACATGAGTGGACATCAAGGGCATGATCATAGTCATGCTGTGGTCACAGAAGGCAACGCAAAAAAATTGACGATTGCACTGGTGCTCACATCAACATTTTTAATCGTTGAAGTCATTGCAGGCTTAATTACACAAAGTTTGGCATTGTTGTCAGATGCCGCACATATGTTCACCGATGCAGCAGCTTTAGCGATTGCATTAGCAGCGATCAAGATTGCCAAACGCCCAGCAGATAACAAACGCACATTTGGTTATCAGCGTTTTGAAATTTTGGCAGCATTATTTAATGCTTCAATGCTGTTTTTCGTTGCGATGTATATTCTTTATGAGGCGTACCAACGTTTTACGCAACCTCCAGAAATTCAAAGTGTAGGAATGCTGATTGTTGCTTCTTTGGGTCTCGTCATTAATCTTATTTCGATGAAGATTTTAATGTCGAGTGCGGCCGAAAGCTTAAATATGAAAGGCGCTTATTTGGAAGTGCTCAGTGATGCGCTTGGGTCTGTCGGTGTGATTATTGGTGCAATCGTTATTTATTATACCAACTGGTATTGGGTTGATACGATTATTGCTGTAGCGATTGGCTTTTGGGTATTACCGAGAACATGGATTTTGCTTCGACAAAGTATCAATATTCTTTTGGAGGGTGTACCTGAAGAAGTGGATATTGAAAAATTGCGTAATGATTTATTGTCACTGCAAGGTGTTGAGAATATTCATCAACTCAAGGTATGGGCGATTACTTCAAAAAATATTCACCTAACCGTTCATTTATTTGCACCTAACGCAGATCGAAAACAACTACATCAAGCGGCTACAGAAATGTTGTCGCATGAACATGGTATTGCTGAGGTAACACTCCAGATCGAAGATGATGCGGAAATGAACTGTCAACATACCCATCAACATGAACGAGAAACAGAACATAATCATGCATCACATCAGCATTAAGCTGATGTGATCTTTTGTACTTTTATCAATTAATTCTGCCATTCATGATTACAATCACGGCATTTCCAATGCTTTTGTGCTTGCATAAAAGCTTGCATGGAAATTTTAAAGTCTGGTAGATCACGCCAAAATAGAACAGCTGCAATTATACAGACAACAAATACAACAATCGTTGCGATTTGCAGACCTTGACCAGCACCATTCCCAAAAATCCACAAGGCAACACTAATCAAGACCAAGACCAATAGAATAAAAATAGCAGGAACTAAGAGCACTAAACTTTTAGGTACATTTGGTCGCGGGCTATTTGCGCCTTGGCTTGCAGGCATAATTTTCACACTTTGGCATTTAGGGCAACGGTATTGCATGGATGGTTCCTATAGTGTTTTGGCTATTTTAGCGAAATTTTTGCAAAAGCTAAAATTTTGAAAGATTTAAAAGCATCAATGAACTTATTCATAGGCTGTATAGGCTGTTAATAAAGCCGATACAGCTCGTCTAAACCTAGTCGCGTAAAGATGATCAGTCATGATAATTTGATGCGTACATCTGCTGAATATCGCGCAAGGAACCGTATGTTAGTTACCAAAATTTTAAAATTACGGTTGTCACGTATACAGAAGGGAAAAGAGCATTTATCGACACAAGATAAACTGATGTTGGTGACAATGGAAAGCCCTGACCTAAGTGCCAATTTCTTGCTGCGATTATTTAAAGTTTCATTACCGAAACAGTGGAAATTTAAGCATGCGGACGATGAGGATATTCATTATTCAAAACAATTGATTGGACTAATTGAAACTGATTTTATTCCTGCTTATGAGTTTCATGCGCGAAAGTATGCGTGGTATGAGCAATGTTTGATGTATCAACTCAATTTCGTTGTACTGAAACCGAGTCAGCAACAAATTAATGGTTACTTGCGCCAGTTGGATCAATGTCTAGACCAACAGCCTAAAATTGAGCTACTTCATCATTTTCAGCAGCAGTATCCTAGTGCTCAGCATGCAAATGCACTTGCGAAATCTTATGCGGGCGCTTCTGAATACACGAAAGCAATTGAATGGTATGAATGGGCAGCTCAGCAATCCTCTCAAGTCAATGAAGTTGCGTTTTTCGGTTATATTGAAAGTTTAATTCACCGCAATCAGCTTGAATATAAGCCACAGATGAGTGATGTGGAGTATGCAATCCATTTGCTGATTCAGTATTTGAAACCAATTGATCAGAAAGCTTATGCAAAGCTATTACAGGCTGGTGTTAAATCATTACTGCCGGATAGTATTTTAAAAACACGGGCGGTACAAACCAATATTTTGGCTGATGTTGGGCGAGGATTAAATTCGCTTGGGAAAAGTTTAAATCATATTTTAAAAGTGAAACAGTTTGACTTGCCTTTTAGCAAAGAGGTAATAGCCAACGCACCTCAATTATTGCATAGTGAAATTATTTTAGAACATCTTGCTCAGAACGAAGCAATTCGCACTGCTGTGCAAGCGCTTCTGAAAAATAATGAATTGACGACTACCATTGAATTTGAACCAGCATTGCAACAATTTTGGTTGTCTGTGCAAACTGAACCAGAACTTTTAAAAAGATTGATCACAGCAAGTCAGTCTAAAGCGTGGTTTGAAACGTTGCCGAATACGTATTTCCAAACTAAAAAACCATTAAATTTAGCGCAATTTCAACAGATACTCGAACATGGATTACTGAATTATTTGGGAGAAGAACGTTTAGACAAATTTCATGCAGAGAGAAATATGTTGTATGCGCAAAGAGATATGGTTGTTACTGAAATGACGGCGTTTGCATCTTGGTTTTATCAAGAATGCTTACAACCTTATTTACATCAACAAACTGCACTTTTTCAGCAAATGAAACTTATATTGCTTCAATTGGACAATATTGCATTTACGAGTCAATTATTCATCTATCAATATGAAATACAACAAAGAGCTCAAGATTTATCGAACTGGATGAAAATAAAATTAGAAAAAGGAAATGACTTTGATCGGGTAAATGCGGCATGGGTAGCATTACGAGAAGTTGCTGGTTTTGAGTCTGAAATCGCTCAAGACAAAATCAATGCATTAAAGAATACGCTAATGCAATACAAAACTATTCGAAATAATCAAATTTTAATAAGTTTTGATTCGGAAGAAATATCGGATTATAAAGAAGATGAAAAGTAACATTTTTTGAATTAAATTTAATCAAGCTGGGGTTTGATTAATTTGAGAGTGAGCAACAAAAAGACGCAAATTGCTGTAGAGAGCATGCTAATCTAGTTAAAAATGTCTAATAAGTTCAGAAAGTAGATTTAGCTCATACATCAACATGAGCAAGTAAGGAAAGAGAAAGAGGGAGAGCATCTTGAATCGACAAGATGATAAAAAGGCAATGTTCGATATTATGCCTGCTGACATAGAATCGTCTGATGATAAACCATCGTTATCACGCCGTTTAATTAATAAAACGCTGCAACACGCGCAAGATGCCGTTGAGTTTGCCAGTGATACCTCGCGTAATATTGCAGGTGTGGCAGATGCAGCTTTAGACGCTCTAGATCAGGTTACTCATCATACCAAACGTGGTGTGGAGGGGATGCGAAATACCGTTCGTGATATGGTTTCTGAGACCAGTGAAGCGGCGAGACAAGTTTCATTGGCTATGGCGCGTGCTTCTTTGGGGAAAAGTAGCCTAACCTTATATTTGCCTGAAATCTTATTGAATAATCAAATTCGTAAGCGCATGGATCGCTCTGAAATTGATGATATTAAAATTGAATGTGGTAATGATCGATTTCATATCGAATTAGATGGACATTATCGTCGGTTTTTATATCGTCTTTCGCTTGAATTTAACGTTTTAGAGTGTCGTATTGGGCAGGAAAAATATCTGCGTTTACGTCAGGTCGATGAGCATCTTGATCTACAAATTCGTCACGGTGGAACCTTAACCAATTGGGCCGCGCGTCGTGTTGGAAATGTCAGTTTCGAAGTGATTAACTCATTACCGATTCCATTTTTGATTAATCATTTGATTCGTGATGTCCCTGGGATTCAAAAAGAAGGACATCGCCTCTGGTATATCGACCTCGAAGAAGCAGGCTTTATTGATTTCATTAATAACCGTTCATGGATGGTCGATAAACTTTTAAGTCTGACAGATTTTAGTATTTTGCCTGGATTGAATATTCTGCAAGAAAGTCGTGAATTGGTTCAGCAATTGGTGGATCAATTTGAGATCCGTGGCTTGCGGGTACAGTCTGGACGCCTAGAAGTTCAAGTTGGTATTGGAAGCGAATAAGTAATAAAAAAGCCACTGTCAATGCAGTGGCTTTTTAGAATTTGGCGTCCCTACGGGGATTCGAACCCCGGTTACCGCCGTGAAAGGGCGATGTCCTAGGCCTCTAGACGATAGGGACTTATATGAGGCATACATCTGAAAACAATAATAAATATTGGCGTCCCTACGGGGATTCGAACCCCGGTTACCGCCGTGAAAGGGCGATGTCCTAGGCCTCTAGACGATAGGGACGTTTCAGAGGTGGGCGTATATTAGGGTGAATTAGATAGGGTGTCAAACACTTTTCTATACAAAATCTAAAAAAACTGGGTAAGTGTTTAAAAATAAAACATATCGAAGAATAAATAATCAAAAATAAGGATTTAAGTTTAAAATCATGTTGAAAATGTTTTTTGTTGAGATAAAAAATGCAGCTAACGCTGCATTTTTATGAGGCACTATTATTTGCGATTTCGATATAAAACATAGTGACTTAAATAACAGCCAGCAATAAACAGCAAACATCCAATAAAGCCAGCTTGCATCTCAGGATCTGCTGCCATACTTAAACCCGTAATAAAACAGAACACAAAACCTAAGATTGGCACAATTGGATAAAGAGGCGCGGCAAATTTTAAATCTTTTGCGGTATGCCCAGCCTTGTACCATTGGCGTCTAAAATTAAATTGACTCCAACAAATACTCATCCACACGATAACCATTGTGAATGCGGCAACACCCAATAAGTTCTTAAAAATCGTTTCAGGAGCGAAGTGCTCTGAAAGTAACCCAGGAATAGCACCGAACATTGTTACCACAAGCGCAATGATTGGTGTGCCACTTTTAGAGAGTCTAGAGAACACACTTGGCAGTTGACGCTGATCTGACAATGACCACATCATGCGTGATGCAGCATAAAGACCTGAATTTGCCGCAGACAACAATGCAGTAATAATCACGAAACGGATAATATCATCGGCATAGGGAATACCGATGTAATTAAATACAGTAACAAAAGGACTGCTACTAACCCCTTCACCACCTAAGCCAGCAACTTGGAAAGGAAGCAGGGCACTAATCACGATGATGGTGCCAACAAAGAAAATTAATAACCGCCAAATCGCAGCATTGATGGCTTTTGGTACATTTTCAGCAGGATCTTTGGTTTCACCAGCGGCAACCCCAATCAATTCAGTTCCTGAGAAAGCAAAGTTTACAATCAACATTGTCGTAAAAATTGGAACCAAACCTTGTGGGAACCAACCATGTGCAGTGAGATTGTGAAAAAGCGGTGCCGATTCGTAACCGTGGAATGGAATAAATCCAAAAATAGCCATTAAGCCTAAAATGATAAAGGCAATGACGGTAATCACTTTGACCAGTGCAAGCCAAAACTCAGACTCAGCGAACATTCGCGTTGAGCTAAGATTAAGCCCTAATATTGTGATCGCAAAAATGATGGTCCATATCCACATCGAAATATGAGGGAACCATTCTTGCATTAGTAACGCGGCTGCGGTGAATTCTGTTCCTAGTGTCGCTGTCCATGTCAGCCAGTACACCCAAGAAATCATGTAACCTGTACCTGGACCAATGTATTTTTGAGCGTATGCACCGAAAGATCCAGCGACAGGCATATGGACTGCGAGTTCACCTAAACAAAGCATCACCATATATGCAATCAGACCGCCTAAGATATAGGCAAGAATTGCACCAATAGGTCCTGTTTGTGCGATCACTTCACCAGAACCTAAAAATAAACCTGTACCAATTGCACCGCCTAAGGAAAGCATAACTAAATGGCGAGTACTCATTGCACGTTTTAAGGTTTTAGATTCTGAATGCGCATTTGAGTTGGAAGATTGCATACGACAATTTGTCCAAGCATAGAGAAGCGGCTATTTTATGGAAAATTATGAAATGTGCAATCTGATTAAGAGAAAGATTGAGAGAAAAATATAATTATTCATTGTTATTAGATAAAGAATATGGCGTCCCTACGGGGATTCGAACCCCGGTTACCGCCGTGAAAGGGCGATGTCCTAGGCCTCTAGACGATAGGGACAGGTGAGGCAACACAAAAAGTTTGGTGGAGCCAAGCAGGATCGAACTGCTGACCTCTACAATGCCATTGTAGCGCTCTACCAACTGAGCTATGACCCCAGTTTGTGTGAGCGCAATATTAGGGGGATTGCGCTCACACGTCAATGATTAAACTGAATTAAGTCTCACTATTTGCATCATTTTTCGGCAATTTAAGTGATTCGTTTAACTTTTCCCAAATTTTCAGTTCTTTCTTGCTTGGTGTGCCCACAAGCTCGAGTGCGTGACGTAAGCGAGCAAAGGTTAAATCTGGTCCTAAAGTCACCATCGATTGCATGACTGGTGTTGAACTGGTTGAGCCTGCAATCGCAATAAAGAACGCTGGCATAAAGTCACGCAGCTTGATTTCCATTTGGTTAGCCAAATCCATCAGCGTTTGGCTCACGGTGTCGTTGTTCCAAGTAAACTGACTCTCTAAGCGCCAAATCGCAAATTGTAAGCTTTGACGAACCTGCTCATCAGTCAATTTCTTGCTTTCAAATTGCTCTTTGCTGATTTGTGGCATATGGTTGAAATAGAAGCCCGCCCAATTGACTGCTTCAGACAGTAGATTAATCCTTGGTTGAATGGCAGCTGCAATATCTTCAAGCGTTTGTCGGTCACTTTTCCACGTCAATAAACGGTCTAAAAGTTGTCCCGGTGTTAAGCCTTTAATCCATTGACCATTGAGCCAATTAAGTTTTTCAACATCAAAAATAGGCCCACCTAGCGAAACACGTTGTACATCAAAGTTTTCAATCATGTCTTGTAGAGTAAAGACTTCGCGTTCGTCAGGCATAGACCAACCCATACGACCTAAATAGTTCAACAGCGCTTCAGGTAGCACTCCAATATCACGATAATAATTGATCGAAGTTGGGTTTTTACGTTTTGATAATTTTGACTTATCTGGGTTACGCAATAAAGGCATATGGCACAGTGTTGGCATATCCCAATCAAAGTATTGGTAAAGTAACTGGTGTTTTGGTGCAGATGGCAACCATTCTTCCCCACGCAATACATGAGTGATTTCCATTAAATGGTCATCGACTACGTTAGCTAAATGATACGTTGGTAGACCATCAGTTTTTAAAAGAACTTGCATGTCCACTTGAACCCATGGAATTTCAACTTCGCCACGGAGTAAATCATTTATTTTACAGACACCATCTTCCGGTACTTTCATGCGAATGACGTGTGGTTCACCCGTAGCAAGACGCTGTTGTACTTCTTCTTGAGAAAGTTTTAAGCCACGACCATCATATTTGGGTGTTTCGCCACGTGCTTGTTGTTCAGCACGCATTTGATCAAGTTCTTCAGCAGTTGCAAAGCAATAAAAAGCATGACCTTTTTCAACCAATTCAAGTGCGTATTGTTTATAAATGCCCATACGTTCTGATTGACGATAAGGTGCATGCGGACCACCGACATCAGGACCTTCAGACCAATTGAGACCTAACCAACGTAAAGAATCTAAAATCATTTTTTCAGATTCTGGAGTTGAACGGAGTTGATCTGTATCTTCAATACGTAAAATAAACTCACCGCCGTGTTGCTTAGCAAAGCATAAGTTAAACAAAGCGATATAGGCAGTTCCTACATGCGGAAAACCTGTAGGAGACGGTGCAATACGAGTACGAACTTTCATAGATTATGAGGGGAGCAAATAAGAATTGGGTTTATTATAACGAAAAAGCCTAATCACAGCATGACTAGGCTTCATTTAAACATGAGAGGGGATACATATTTAAATTTAAGAAGTATGAGGTTGGAATATCGTTTGCACGAAACGTGAAAAACGCTCGTGTTGACTTGCAAAAAAGTTTTGTGTTGGATTCGTGCGAATCGTATTCAGCATTTTCAATTCATCATCATTTGATGGCAACATTGCAGTGTTACGCTTTTGTTGATCAAGTGCTTTTACAATCAAATTCGGTGAAGATTTATCAAATGATTTGATATTACTGCTTTCTTTAATCGCAGCAGCGTGTCCAACTTGTACAGAACATACAAGAAATAAGCTTAAATATAATGTTTTTTTCAATTTTAATGCTCGCATTGCCAACATTCCCCTTTATGACCCTGAGTCTACAAGACTAACTAAGCAAACATACTATTGCTTTAATAATACGATTCAAACATAAATCTTAATAAAAAAGTAGAACTACGTCACACTTTTTACAAAAATCATAAGTTTTTGAGCTATAAACACTCACTATTTATAACTGTTTGGCTACTTTGTATGCAAGTTGAATTTAGCAAGCAAATGTGTAGAAAAAGTGGAGTTTGATGTTTTCTCTTATTTTAGACTAAGAAATATAAGCTTTAGCATTTTTTCTGCAATAAAAGCATAATATTTGCATATCTTAAAAAGCGAATAGTAAAAATAATATTAATATAAGTGCATGATTGTAAATTAATTTTAAATAAATATAGTGGGTTGTATGAGTAATAAATGAGCAAAATTAAATGAAAACTGTAATTGCGGCTGCTTTATTGGCTTTGGGGTTAAATGGTGTAGCACAGGCGGCTACGACTTTTTTAAATGTCTCTTACGATCCAACTCGAGAGTTTTATCAAGAATACAACCAAGTATTCGGTCAATATTGGAAACAGCGCACAGGCCAAGAGGTTGATTTTAAACAATCGCATGGTGGTTCGGGTAAGCAAGCACGATCGGTGATTGATGGTTTGCAGGCTGATGTTGTGACTTTGGCGTTGGCAAATGATATTGATGAAATTGCCAATGCTGGTCTTATTCGAAAAGATTGGCAAAAACAATTTAAAGATAACTCTGCACCTTATACCTCTACGGTTGTCTTCCTTGTACGCAAAGGTAATCCAAAAAATATTCGGGATTGGAATGATTTAACCAAAGAAGGTGTGGAAATTATTACGCCAAATCCAAAAACAGGAGGTGCACCGCGTTGGATTTATTTATCTGCTTGGGGGTATGCCTTAAAACAATCAGGAGGCAATGATACTAAGGCTCGTGAATTGGTGAAAAAGCTTTATCAAAATGTCAAAGTACTTGATTCGGGTGCTCGAGGCTCATTAACAACCTTTGCTGAACGTGGCATCGGCGATGTATTGCTTTCTTGGGAAAATGAGGCACTTTTAGCAACGCAAGGTTTAGGCAAAGATAAGTTCGATATTGTTTATCCTTCTATTTCGATATTGGCTGAGCCATCAGTTGCTATTGTTGATAAAACGGTTGATAAAAACGGTAATCGTAATTTGGCTCGTGGCTATTTAAACTTCTTATATTCACCGCTTGGTCAAGAGTTAGCTGCTAAACATTATTTCCGTCCGAGAAATCCTCAAGTTGCTGGGAAATATGCAAAACAATTTCCAAAAATTAAATTGTTCAAGATTAATGATGTGTTTGGAGGTTGGGCAAAAGCACAAAAAACTCACTTTGTGAATGGTGCGATCTTTGATCAGATTTACGCTGAAAAACCTTAGATAAAAAAAGCGATAACGGCGACGTTTTGAGATTAAAAAGCAAATACATCGTGTATTTGCTTTTTTATTGGATGAAAAATGAAAATAAAACGGTTTTATCTATGAAAAGTTAAGAATTCTCTACAAAAAGTCGTTTGGTACTGGCATAAAACAAGGTGATAATGTGCAGTTACATTTTTAGCTGTTGATTCATTTCTTATGTCGCATATTTCTGTCTTACTTCATGAAACCGTTGATGGCGTATTGGCAGGTCGCGATACTGGTCTCTATGTCGATGCGACCTTCGGTCGAGGTGGGCATACCAAGTTATTGCTTTCAAAATTAGATGATAACGCACGTGTATATGCATTTGATAAAGATCCACAAGCGCTCGAAGTGGCTGCGGAATTAGAACAAGAAGATCCACGTTTTAAAATTATTCATGCGAGTTTTGCAGATATCCAGACTGAATTGAATCAGATTGGTATCACTGATGTCGATGGCATTATGGCTGACTTGGGTGTGTCTTCTCCACAGCTTGATCAAGCAGAACGTGGTTTTAGTTTCATGCATGATGGTCCATTGGATATGAGGATGGATAACTCACAAGGTTTAACGGCAGCAGAATGGCTGGTCAAAATTGAAGAAGAAAAATTAGCGAATATTATTTATCAATATGGGGAAGAGCGTTATAGCCGTCGTATTGCCAAAGCGATTAAGCTTGCTGGAGAAATTACCACTACTGCACAGCTTGCTGAAATTGTAAAAGTAGCCCATCCAAAATGGGAAAAACATAAACATCCTGCAACGCGTACTTTTCAGGCAATTCGTATCGCCATTAACAAAGAACTTGATGATATCGAGATTTTTTTGCCTCAAGCTGTAGAATTATTAAAGCCTACAGGACAATTGGCGGTGATTAGCTTCCACTCATTGGAAGATCGTTTGATCAAACAGTTTATTCAAAAAGAATCTAGCTTAGCGGAAGATCATGGTTGGGGGATGCCACAAGCACAGGTGGATACTCGACGTTTAAAGAAAGTTTCACGTATTCGTGCGAGTGAAGCAGAAGTTAAAGCAAATCCACGTTCACGTAGTGCTTGGTTACGTGTTGCGGAACGTTTAGAGCAAAAAGGCAAATAATGAACAATAAAAATGATGACGACGTTTTACCCAACAGCAAAAAGGGACTGAAAAAAGTTATTGTTTATGCTGTACTGCTTGCACTGGTGTTTGTCAGCGCGATGATGGTGGTTTTTCAGGTGTTTGAATATCGCCATGACTATCGTGATTTAAGTGGATATATGCGTGAAAGAGATGATTTAAATGCAGAGTGGGGGCGTTTATTGATCGAGCAACAGACGTTTGGTGCAACTGCTCAGATTGGGTCACGCGCCGTCACGCAATTGCGGATGTTTTCACCACCTGCTGCGCAAACCGTTGTGATTTCTTTACCTATGACTTCAAAGCAAGATAAATAAGGCATGCTGTATGGCTGATAAGAGAACTAAACCAATACGAAAAAAACAGCAGTCCATTTCGGAAAAGCCAACCCTTGCCTTAGATATGTGGCGCTTTTACCTGCTTTGGGGAACGGTGCTTCTTTGTTTTGTGGTGCTGGTCGCTCGTGCTTTTTATGTGCAAGTTGTGAATAAAGACTTTCTGCAAAATAAAGCCAATGCCAATATTTTGCGTACAGAACGCCTTGAAGCAATGCGCGGCGTGATTAGTGATCGGCATGGTGTGCCTTTAGCGATTAGTACACCGATCATGAAAATTGTGATTGATCCAAGAGATTATTGGGAAACCAAACATTTATACGATGAGATCACCGCTGAACTCAAAAAAGATCCCACCAATCGTAAACTTAAGCGTCAATTGCCTGATAAAAATCTAAATTTAGATGAGTTAGCCGATGCAGTTGGTATTGATCGTCAAAGTTTAAAAAAACAAATGAATGATCGTCCGCGCTCACGTTATTTGGTATTACAGAAAGAAATTCCACCACAGCAAGCAGATTTAATTACCAAGCGAAACTTTCAAGGCGTCTATGCTGAGAAAAGTTATAAGCGTTACTATCCACAACCTCAACCGAATGCTCAAATTATTGGATTAACCAATAGTGAAGGTACAGGCATCGAAGGTTTGGAAATGCAGCTGAATAAACAGTTGTCAGGGATGGATGGTGAGCAGAAAATTATTCGTGATAAAAAAGGCAACCGTTTAAAAGTTTCTGAAGTAATCAAAGAAGTCGAGTCTGGCGAAAATATTACCCTAAGTATTGACTCTCGTTTGCAATACATTATGTATCGTGAGCTTACTGCCGCTGGTGTTGCGAATAATGCACGTTCGGCGACTGCGATCACGGTCGATGTGAAAACTGGTGAAATTTTAGCGATGACCAGTTGGCCTTCATATAATCCAAATGATAAAAATGGTTTAGCCAATAAAGATGCGATGCGTAACCGTGGCGCAATTGATATGTTTGAACCTGGTTCAACCATGAAACCATTTACGGTAGCCGCTGCATTAGAAAGTGGAAAATATACGCCAAATAGTATTGTGAACACATCACCTGGTTCTATGAAGCTTGGATGGCATACGATTCGTGATACACATAATTATGGCGCGCTTACCCTGACAGGCGTTATTGTTAAGTCATCCAACGTCGGTTCAGCAAAACTTGCTTTGTCCTTGCCTAAAGATACGGTTCCTTCTTTCTTTAGGCGTGTCGGTTTTGGTCATCGTTCAGACGTGAAATTTCCCGGTGAAAGTGCTGGTTTGTTGTACTCTGGTGATAAATTAAATCCCTCACAATTGGGTACGATGGCATACGGTTATGGTCTTAATGCAACGATTTTACAGCTTGCACAGGGCTATGCAATGTTGGCAAATCATGGTGTGGAAATGCCACTCAGTTTGCGCAAGTTAGATAAAGCACCTGAAGGAAAACAGGTGCTTAGTCCAAAGATTGCTGACGAAGTTTTATTAATGCTAGAGCAAGTGACCATGCCTGGGGGAACAGCGAAACAAGCAGTCATTCCTGGTTATCGTGTCGGTGGTAAGACGGGTACAGCACATAAATTACGTGCTGACCGTAAAGGATATTCGAGTAATGAATATCGTGCACTTTTTGCAGGTGTTGCACCGATCAGTGATCCACGTTTAGCCATAATTATTGTTGTTGAAAATCCTCAAGGTCGTTATTACGGTGGTCTCGTTGCTGCGCCAGTGTTTGCTCGTATCATGCAAGAATCATTGCGCTTGTTGAATGTTCCGTTAGATAGACCATTAGATACTTCTATACAATCCAAACCGTAGGTAAATTATGTCGATTAGTTTTCAACAGATACATCCGATCAGCATAGATACGGCTTGGTATACACAGCCTTTTCATGGCTTTTGTTTGGATAGTCGTAAAGTTGAACAAGGGCAAATTTTTATTGCTTTAAATAGTTATAGCCAAGCAGAAAAAACGCGCCAATTTGCCGAAGATGCTTTGAAAGCGGGTGCATTGGCGGTGATTAGTGAAACGCCATTAGGTCTCGTAAATGAATGGGTTTGTGCTGATGTCCGTTATCAAATGGGCGAATGGCAAAAGCAATATTTACAAGGGACCGATCCTGTTCAGCCATTACGTGGTATTGCGGTGACAGGAACCAATGGAAAAACTACGATTTCACGTCTGATTGCGGAGCTAGTTAGCTCACAAGGCAAAGGCTGTGCAGTGATGGGGACTACAGGTAACGGTATTTTACCGAATTTAACGCCATCTACGCATACTACTTTGGATGCGCTGCAATTACAGCATGCCTTACATGACTATGCCAAACAAGGCGCAAGTTTTGTCGCATTAGAAGCTAGCTCACATGGTTTGGAACAAGGGCGCCTTAATGGTTGTGCGCTTGAAATTGCAGTGTACAGTAATTTAAGTCGTGATCATCTAGATTATCACGGTACTTTAGAAGCTTATGCTGAAGCCAAAGCCTTATTATTCAAATTCACCACTTTAAAGGTAGTCGTGATCAATTTGGATGATGCGCATGCCCATCTGATGTTGAATGCGGCTCAAGCGAATCCATCACAACCTAAAATTTTGACTTATTCATTGACGAAGACGACTGCGGATTATCATATCGCAGATTTGCAATATCGGTTGAGTGGGGCAAGTTTCACACTGATTAGTCCGACAGGTTCTTATGCAGTACAAAGTCCTTTATTGGGGCATTTTAATGTAGAGAACTTATTGGCAAGTTTGATTGCAGCAGAATATACCGGTTTTGCCTTGGCTGATTTAGTCGAGTTTGTTCCGCAATTGAAAGGTGCACCCGGTCGAATGCAGGTGATTCAAGATGCTGAACGATTATTTGTCGTGGATTATGCACATACACCTGATGCTTTGGTTCAAGTGCTGACAACATTGAAACGTCATGTTAATGGGCAATTATGGGCAGTGTTTGGTTGTGGAGGTGATCGTGATCGTGGCAAGCGTCCGCTCATGACTCAAGCAGCACTAGATCATGCCAATCCTGTTGTTCTCACCTCGGATAATCCACGAACTGAAAACCCTGAACAGATTTTTGCAGATATGAAAAATAGTATCAGTTTTGCAGATCATGTTGTGCATGAAATCCGTGATCGCCGTGAAGCGATTAAATTTGTGGTAGCGCAAGCTCAAGCGGGTGATATTGTGGTGATTGCTGGCAAGGGGCATGAAAATTATCAGGAAATTGATGGGGTTCGGCATTGGTTTGATGATGTGGTTGAGGTGCAATCTGCAATTGATGCACAGCCGCACTCTGTAGATTCAGCTTATCCTGCGCAATAAGGTTAAAAGGTAAATAAAGCGTATGCATACTTCAACCACCAGTACCGTTCCATTGGAACCTTGGACAGCAGAACAATTACAGCAAGCAACTCAAGGGCAGTGGTATCAACAGAATATTCCACAAGGTGAAATTAAGCGTATTTTGACTGACTCGCGTCATGCTGAAGCTGGAGATGTTTTTCTTGCTTTGCAAGGTGAGCGCTTTGATGCACATAACTTTGTAGCACAAGTGGCGATACAAGGATGTCAAATTGCGATTGTCGAGCGTCCAATCGATGCTGATATTGCGCAACTGATCGTGAAAGATACTCGCTTGGCTTTAGGTCATCTGGGTGCTTATCGTCGTCAGCAAAATTCACAGCTCAAAGTGATTGCTCTCACAGGTAGCAGTGGTAAAACCACCACCAAAGAAATGTTGGGCAGTATCTTGTCTCGTTTAGCACCGACGTTAATTACGCGTGGTAACTTAAATAATGATTTAGGTGTGCCGATGATGCTGCTTGAATTACGTCGAGAACATCAATATGCCGTGATGGAATTAGGTGCGAGCCATCAAGGTGAAATTGACTATACCTCTCATTTAGTTCAACCACATGTTGCAGGTATTCTGAATATTGGTACTGCACATTTAGGTGAGTTTGGTGGACGTGAAGGAATTTGCCACGCCAAGTCAGAAATTTATGCACATATACTATCTCAAGGTACTGCAATTGTTCCTGCGGATGATGATTTCACTACGGTTATTCGTGAAAATGCTCAAAACCATTCCATTTTAAGTTTCGGAGAGGGTGGGGATGTATTTGCGACGGATGTTGAATTGCAGCCTCAATCAGCAAAATTTAATTTACACACTCCACAAGGTATGCGTACAGTAGCTCTTCCGTTTGCAGGTGCGCACAATGTGCAGAATGCGACAGCAGCGACCGCGTTTGCCTTAGCAATTGGAATTGCGCTGGAAGATATTGTACAGGGCTTAGAGCAAGCTCAGGGTGCTAAGGGGCGTTTAAATTTTATTCAGCACCAAAATCACCTGTTTATTGATGATACCTATAATGCCAATCCCACCTCAATGCGTGCCGCAGCTGAAGTGCTCGCGCAGCAAGCGGGGATTAAAGTCATGATCATTGGGGATATTGGTGAGCTTGGGGATACGGCTGCACAGCAACATTATTTGTTAGGTCGAGATTTAGTTTCGCTTCAAGGAATTCACTTTGTAGTTGCGGTGGGTGAATTTTCACCTGCAACACAAGAAGGTGCGAGAAGTACGCAGTACGGCAAAAAATTACAGGCTTTTCTTAATCAGGAACAAGCTTTGTCGTTTTTGATTAGTCTAGTAGAAACACATCAACCACAGCACATGAGTTTCCTATTTAAAGGTTCTCGCTATACCCATATGGAAACGTTGATGGCTGATTTGATGGAGAAAATTTAAATGTTGTTATGGTTATTTGAACAATTGGCAGGCTATAACAGCTCATTCCAAGTTGTTCGTTATTTAACATTACGCTCTTTACTCAGTCTATTGACTGCTTTAGCGATTGGACTGGTATTAGGACCAGTGATGATTCGTAAATTACAAGCCTTGAAATACGGTCAAGCAGTTAGCTCATTTGCGCCAGAGAATCATGCCAAAAAAATGGGTACACCAACGATGGGAGGGATTTTAATTTTACTCTCTATCGGGATTAGTACATTGTTATGGGCTGATTTATCTAATCCTTATGTGTGGATCGTGTTGGGTGTAATGGTTGTATTCGGTGCTGTTGGCTGGGCAGATGACTGGATTAAAGTTCGATATAAAGACAACGCAGGTTTACCCGCACGTAAGAAATTTTTCTGGACATCTGTAGCATCTTTAGGCGCGGGTATTGCGCTATATGTTATTGCAAAACAGCAAGATAGTATGGTTCATACAGCTAATATGCTGGATTTGCTTATTCCGTTCTTCAAAAATCTATCGATACCACTTTCTGTTGTTCCATTCGGACTTGCCTTTATTGTTTTTACGTATTTGGTGATTAATGGCGCGTCTAATGCTGTCAATCTGACGGATGGGCTAGATGGGTTGGCCATCATGCCAATTGTCATGGTTGCGGCTGGGTTGGGTGTATTTGCATATCTTTCAGGTGATATTCGATTTGCCAATTATTTGCATATTCCTTACGTGAAATATACTTCTGAACTGGTTGTTATCTGTTCAGCAATGGTTGGCGCAGGTTTGGCATTCCTTTGGTACAATGCACATCCAGCACAAGTTTTTATGGGTGACGTCGGCGCATTGGCTTTAGGTGCTATGCTGGGTACGATCGCTGTGATGGTTCGCCAAGAAATTGTTTTTGCAATTATGGGCGGTGTATTTGTGATGGAGGCAATCTCTGTATTCCTACAGATTGGTTCATTGCGGATGCGAAATAAGCGTGTCTTTTTAATGGCACCGCTTCATCATCATTACGAAAAACAAGGATGGAAAGAAACCCAAGTCGTTATCCGTTTCTGGATTATTACCATTTTCCTCGTTGTATTGGGGTTAATGACCTTAAAATTACGCTAAACCAATATTCATAAAAAGAAGCTGGTGATCCCAGCTTTTTTTGTTTGGAGAAAATAGATGAGTTTATTGATGTGTCCTGTTTGTCGCCAGACATTGAATTTATTTGAAAATTCGTGGCGATGTGAAAAAGGACATCATTATGATGTTGCCAAACAAGGTTATGTCAATTTACATGTCGTTCAACATAAACACAGTAAGAACCCTGGCGATACGGCAGAGTCTGTGCTGGCAAGGCGTGAATTTTTACAAGCAGGATTTTATCAGCCTTTACAACATGCGATCGTTGAATTGCTACAAGAGTTAAAGCCTCATGCCGTTTTAGATATTGGCTGTGGTGAGGGCTATTATACCAATGCGATGCAGCAGCATACCCAGTATTGTATTGGAGTAGATATTGCAAAAACAGCAGTTCAAAGAGCAGCAAAGCTGAATTCAAAGGTGACATGGATTGTGGCAACAGGAGCAACTCTACCTGTTCAAGATCATTCAATCGATGTATGCACCAGTTTATTTAGCCCTATCCCGCAAGATGAAATCATCAGGGTGCTGAAGAAAAATGGTCATTTAATTGTGGTAACACCAGCGCCTGCACATTTATTCCATCTTCGTGAAGCGTTATTTGAACAGGTAAATTTACATGAACCACAGAAGTTTGTAGAACAGCTTGATGCCCAATTCGAAATCAAACAATCCAAGCTAGTCGAAGCAGAATTATTATTAGATCATCAAGCACTAAACAATTTGATTGCAATGACACCGTATGCTTACAAAGCGAATTTGGAAAAAAGACAACTGCTAGAACAAAAGCAGCAATTTGCTGTGACTGCTGCATTTCAGATTTATGTATTTGAAAAAAGAAAAAAGCCATCAAATTGATGGCTTTTTGGTGTTACTGGATTTGGTTAATTAAATTTTCAATACCATCTCTTTCTTTTTGAGGTTTGGCTGGTTGAGTGCCAGATCCCATTGTTGGTGGTTGGGTTCTTGATGGGACAATAATTTCTTCATCAGCAGAAGGTGTTGTGCCAGGAAGATCTGAAAAGTCATTTTCCGTTGAGCGTGGCGTCGTCGGTGGTGCTGGACGATAAAGTGGGCGAGCTAATGGTGGTGAAGCGCGATATTCTTTTTTATCTTCATTTTGTTGGACTTGGACTTGATCACGAGAAATTGGATCTTTAGCATCTTTATCCAAGCGAACCCATGCCGAAGGTGTATCTTTGAGTGAGCTCGCCATGAAATTTGTCCAAATTGGGAGCGCAGCAACACCACCATATTCTCTGCGACCTAATGTTCTAGGCTGATCAAATCCAACCCAGGCAACTGCAACCAACTTCCCATTAAATCCAGCAAACCATGCATCTTTTGCATCATTGGTTGTACCTGTTTTACCACCTAAATCATCACGACCGATTTTAAGTGCTGCACGACCTGTACCATGTTGAATCACGTCACGTAAAATATTTGCCATATCGTAAGCAGAACTTGATTTAAGAATGCGTTGCGCTTGGCGATAGTTACTATTTGTTTTATTGATATTCTCGGTGCTAGAGGTTGTAATTTCAGGCTCTGAAACTGCTGCTTGGCCCTCTAATGTTTGATTGGTAATTTCTTTTACAGCATCTTGTTCTGAGTCTGAATATGCTTGTAAGTTAGAGTTTGGATTACTTATACATGGAATACATGCATATTCAGGTTTTGCTTCATAAATGACTTTACCAGTCGCATCTTCGATTCGTTTAATAAAATGTGGCTGAATGCGATAACCACCATTTGCGAAAGTGGCATAGCCTGTTGCCATCTGAATAGGAAGTACCTGTGGTGTACCTAGCGCGATTGTGTAGTTACGTGGAATTTGTTCATCTTGCAAACCAAAGTCCATAAATAACTGGCGTGTACGTTCGATTCCAACATTTTGTAGTAAACGAACAGAAACCGTATTTCGAGATAAATATAATGCTCGTCGCAAAGGAATCATGCCAAGATAGCGACCATCTGAGTTTCTTGGTGACCATTTTCCAATGGTAATCGGACTATCATTGACCATGCTATATGGTGTCATGCCACGCTCTAAAGCCAATGCGTAGACGAAAGGTTTAATGGTTGAGCCAGGTTGTCTCCATCCTTGAACAGCACGGTTAAATTTAGATTGATAAAAATTATAACCACCTACAACAGCTTCTATAGAACCATCATTTGGATTTAAGGCAATCAACTGTCCTTGAACTTTAGGAACCTGAACTAAAGACCATACTGTTTTATTTTCATCTGGGCGTAAGCGAATAATATCTTTGACTTTAACAATTTGGGATGCATTTGAGAGTGCGCCACCAACACTGTTGGCATTGCGATAAGGGCGAACCCATGACATACCTGACCAATTTACAGTAACGGTAGACCCATCCTGCATAAGTGCTTCAAAAGAATTTTTATTTACTTTTACCACCTGTGCGGGGTAAGTATTCGCATATGCCATAAACTCGTTTAAGGGCTTATCATGTGCTTCAGGACCACGCCAACCATGACGGCGATCATAGGCTTCTAATCCATCCTGTATAGACTTTTCAGCATAACGTTGACGGTTGCTATCGATAGTCGTATAAACTTTATATCCAGAATCAATCGCTTGGTCACCGAAATGTTGAACCAGTTCAGAGCGAACCATCTCACCTACATAAGGAAATACATTGCTGACTGAGCGATCAATCATATTTAAATTAATAGGTTCAGCGACTGCTTTTTGGTATTGCCCTTGATTAATATAGCCCAGTTGTAACATGCGACCTAAAATCCAATTTCGTCGTTCCAGCGCTCTTTCAGGATTAACTACAGGATTATATTTTGAGGGTGCTTTAGGGAGACCTGCGATCATTGCCATTTGTGCGATTGTAAGCTGGTTAATGTTTTTGTTGTAATAAATCCGCGCAGCTGCCGCGATTCCGTAAGCATTTTTACCTAAAAATATTTTATTCACATATGAGCTTAGAATTTCTTGTTTTGTTAGATTTTGTTCAATTTTTCGAGCAAGAAATACTTCAGTGAGTTTGCGTCTTAATGTTCGTTCTGGGCTTAAATAATAGTTTTTTGCTACCTGCATCGTAATGGTTGAGCCCCCAGTTTGGACATCAGAACCTGTTACTGATTCGGTAAGCGCGCGCCCGAGTCCTTTAAAGCTAATGCCATTATGCTCAAAAAAGGAAGAATCTTCAGCTGCTAAGAATGCATGAATAAATGTCGGTGGAATTTGCTCATATGTGACAGGAATAGAAAGTTTGCCCCCATACTCTGCAATTAACTTCTCATCAGCCGTGTATACCTGTAATGGTTTTAATAAAGGCGCCTTTTTTAATGAGCTCATATCTGGCAGTGATGGCGCGAGATAGAGATACATGCCATAAAATCCCATTGGAAGTGAGACTAAGATAATAATAATGATCAAAAAAAATGGGCGAACAATACCAGAACTGGATAGCTTTTTCATAATAAGTAAGTTTTAATAAGAGCGAATGGCAAACTAATTGTGGTCAGTATATCCTTTAGACATACGGATTGTTAGATGAGATATTGTATCCGTATTAATTAAAGACCAAAACAAATTAGTGGGTTGTATTTTTGGGGATAAAAAAATAAATAGGAAAGTACTGTGCTCAGGTTATATCGTAAACCAAATAAGGGGTTAGTGGGGGTCGATATTAGTTCGACAACTGTTAAATTATTGGAGCTCTCTGTAAAGAACGGTAGATATTGGGTTGAAAGTTATGCTGTGATGCCGCTGCCTGAAAACAGTGTTGTCGAAAAAAGCATTTTAAATCCAGAAGCAGTAGGTGATGCCCTTGAAAGAGTGGTGAATCTTGCGAATCCGCATACCATGAATGTGGCAATTGCGGTACCTACCTCAATGGTGATTCATAAAACCATTGAGATGGATGCTGACATGACAGCAGATGAACGAGAAGTTCAAATTCGCATGGATGCCGAGCAATACATTCCGTTCCCATTAGATGAAGTTAGTCTTGATTTTGAAGTCTTATCTGACAAGTTGGCCAATCCAAACCGTGTGAATGTACTTTTGGTGGCAACGCGCACTGAAAACGTAGATACACGAGTAGAAGTTTTAGAGCTTGCGGGATTAACAGCCAAAATTGCTGATGTTGAAAGTTATGCCATGGAACGTGCATTTAGTGTGTTTTCAGACACGCTTCCAATGGGCGCCAATACCGTTGGCATCTTAGATATTGGTCACACCATGACAACACTATCTGTGATGCAAAAGGGCAAAATCATTTATACACGAGAACAAGTCTTTGGTGGGCGACAATTGACCCAAGATGTTCAAAGTCGATATGGTTTGTCTTTTGAGGAAGCAGGTCGAGCGAAAAAAGAAAGAAGTTTGCCTGATGATTATGATACTGAAGTTCTTGAGCCTTTTTTAGATGCTGTTGTACAACAAGCAGCACGTTCACTACAGTTCTTCTTTTCCTCGTCGCAATTTAATGAAATTGATCATATTTTACTTGCTGGTGGTAATGCAAATATCCCCGGTTTAGCGAAGTTATTACAACAAAAACTCGGTTACCGCGTAACGATTGCCAATCCATTTTTACAAATGGGCTTTTCTCCGCAAATTGATATTAAAAAAATTGAAAACGATGCCTCATCATTAATGGTGGCATGTGGTTTAGCATTGAGGAGTTTTGATTAATGGCAAAGATTAATTTACTCCCTTGGCGTGATGAGCTAAGAGAACAAAGAAAGAAACAGTTTGTCGCATTTTGTGTTGGGGTCGCTGCATTAGGGGTTGCATCTGTCTTTTCTGGGTGGATGTATTTTGATCATAAATTGAATGATCAAGAGCAGGCGAATCAACTGATTGTCAGTACAAATCAAAACTTAGATACACAATTAAAAGCGCTGGATGGTTTGCAAGAACGTCGTAATGCAATTATCGAGCGAATGAAATTAATCCAAGGTTTACAAGGTCAACGTCCTGTTACTGTTCGTTTGGTAGATGAGTTGGTTCGAGTAACACCACCAACAATGTACATTACGAAATTTAGTCGGACAGGTGATAAATTTTCGATTGAAGGAAAAGCGGAAAGTCCAAATACAGTCGCTGAATTACTACGTAATTTAGAGGCTTCACCTTGGTACCGTAATGCGTTTATGAACTCGTTTTTAGCGGCGGAAGAGAAAAAAGATAAAACTACAAGCTCACTGGTTCCTCGCGTCGAAGAAAATTATGGAAGCTTTGTTGTCACTGTGGATTTGGGGGAGATCGGTACGACTCAACAGGCTGATCCTGCATTAGAAGCCGTTGCATCAGGGACAGTAGGGGTGGCGAAATGAACCTAGATAAATCAGATGATCTAAATCAAGACACCGTTGCTACGAAGAAAAAGAAAATGACGGTGGAGCAGTTCTTCCAACAGTTTAATACTTTGGATATGAATAATTATGGTAGCTGGCCTTTATCGGTCAAAATTACCACTTGGATTTTTATTTTCTTAGCGGTCTGCGCTCTCGGTTATTTTGTAGTGATTAAATCGCAATTAGAATCAATTGCGAATGCACAAGCGAAAGAGCAGAGTTTACTCAATGAGTTTCGTGAAAAAGAATCCAAATTGCGTAATTTGCAACAATATCAAGCACAATTACAAGAGATGGAATCGAACTTTAATCAGCAGCTCGAACAACTCCCTAAAGAAACTGAAATTCCGAGTTTAGTCGAAGACATTAATTTGACGGGTGTCAATTCTGGACTGAAATTTAAAAATATCCGTTTAGAAAATGAAGTGAAGCAAGAGTTTTTTATTGAGCAGCCGATTAGTATTGATGCTACAGGTGATTATCATGCTTTTGGTGCATTTGTGACTGGCATTGCCGCATTACCGCGTATTGTAACTTTGCATGATTTTACCGTTGAAGCTTCAGCGGATAAAGAGAAAAAGTCTGATATTCCAGTTGTTAATTATTCAATAAAAGCTAAAACCTATCGTTATGTTGGTGCTGATGAGCAAGCGAATGCTGATGTTGCAGCTCAACCTGCTACAAATCCACCTGCTCAAGGAGGAAAATAGTAATGAATATAAATAAATTATTACTTACTGTATTCGTTGGGATTGGTTTGGTTGGTTGTGATTCACGCATTGATGCGGTCAATCAACAAATGGCTGATATCCGTAATCAACCGCCATTACCGATTGAGCCTGCGCCAATTTTCACTCCGGTACCGCTGTTTAATTATTCTGCCCATCAATTAAAAAGCCCATTTATGCCAAGTTCTTTAGCTGCAGAATTGAAAATCATGGCAGGAAAACGTGTTTATCCGAATTTTAATCGTCAACCACAGCCACTTGAAAGCTACGCTCTTGAATCATTAAATATGAAAGGTAGTATGCGTGGCAAAGGAAATGACACGATTGCATTAATTCAAACACCTGATCGACAAATTGAGCGTGTACAGGTCGGAAGTTATTTGGGGATGAATCAAGGGCGAATTATTAAAATCAGCCCGACTCAGATAGATTTGGTTGAAATTGTTCCAGATGGGCGAGAAGGTTATGTGGAGAGACCAAGAACACTCGTTTTAATCGGGCCAGCACCGTAAGATTAAGGGAATAACAATGAAAAAACAGTTTAAAGATTCTTTATTTGGGGAAGCGAAGACCATGAATCATGCATTCCGTCAATTTTCTATGGGTGCTGTCGCTATTGCTATGATGCAAATAGCATCCGCACAGGTCAGTATGACGAATATTGTACCTATGGATTTAGCTGAGCAAGGAACGGAAATTCGAGTCATGTTTAATGGCTTGCCTCCTCAGCCACAAGCTTATCAACTGGAACAACCTGCACGCTTAATTTTAGATTTTGATAAAGCACAGCAGACATTGAAACAAAGTTCAATCCCTGTATCTACGGCAGAAGCGAGTTCTGTCGAGATAGCTGCTGATGATCAACGCTCACGTGTTATTGTGAATTTGAAAGATGCGGGTGCATTTACAACACGTGTCGAAGGTAATACCTTTGTTTTAAAAATCAATTCGGCTCGACCTTCAGCAACAAGTGCAACTCAGACAATTGCGCGGCAGCCTCAGCAAGGGGTTTCCAATATTGGTTTTCAACGAGGAAATCAAGGCGAAGGATTAGTTGTTATTGATTTATTGGGTGGCAACACGCCAGTTGATGTACAGCAGCAGGGCAGTAAGATTGTTGTTCGAACCATGGGAAATAAAATTCCGACTCATCTTGCACGTCGTTTGAATACCAATGATTTTGCAACGCCTGTTGCCAGTATTGATGCTTATAATGATAAAGGTAATGGCGTTATTACCATTCAGTCTGCAGGTAGCTATGAATATATGGCTTATCAGGCTGAAAATAAATTAACTATTAGCCTTAAACGCCCTGAAGATAAGTCACCTGCAAAAGCAAAATCGCAAATCTATACTGGGAATAAAATTTCTTTAGATTTTCAGGATATTGAAGTCCGTCGAGTCCTTCAATTACTTGCTGATTTTACCGGTATCAACATGGTGGCTGCTGACACTGTACAAGGTAATATTACGTTACGCTTAAAAGATGTACCTTGGGATCAAGCATTAGATATCGTGCTTAAAACCAAAAATTTGGATAAACGTCGTAATGGAAGCGTAATTTGGATTGCCCCAGTTTCTGAGTTGATCAAATCTGAAGAAGAAGAAGCCAAAGCGATTGCACAGAGTATTAAACTATCTCCAATTCAATCTGAGTATATTAAACTTAGTTATGCGAAAGCAGCTGATATATTGAAATTGATTGAAGATTCTCGTGATGGTAAAGGAGCGACGGCAAATCGAACCTCCAACTCTGATTCTCTTGCTTTGGAGAGTTTGTTGAGCCCTCGCGGTAGTGCGGTGGCAGATACAAGAACAAATACTTTGATAGTAAATGATACCGCTCAAAATATTGATAAAATCCGAAAAATGGTGGATTTACTTGATGTTTCAGTCAAGCAAGTGATGATCGAAGCGCGAATTGTAAGCGCGAGTACTGACTTTACTAAAGAAATGGGGGTAAAGTGGGGTATTTTATCGCAAGGAATTACTAGAAATAATGATCTGTTAGTCGGCGGAAGTGACACGACACTTTGGAATTTGAGAAAACCAGAAAAAGATAGTGATACTGGGGGGTGGAAGTATGAGATTGAACGCCCAGACAATTTAAATGTAGATTTAGGTGCGGTGACTCCTGGTGCAAGCAGGATTGCTTTTGGTTTGATTAGTTTGTCTGATTTTATGTTGGATTTAGAGCTTTCAGCAGTTCAAGCGGATGGTTATGGTGAAGTCATTTCAACACCGAAAGTTATGACCGCTGATAAGCAATCTGCAAAAATTGAGTCTGGTACACAAATTCCCTATGCATCTTCCTCAGGTGGCGGCGCAAATGCAGTGCCAAAAACTGAGTTTATTAATGCAACTTTAAGCTTGGATGTTACTCCAAGTATTACCCCTGAAGGTAAGGTAATGATGAAGTTAAACATTACTAAAGATGCGCCAGGGCAACCGACACCTACAGGTCAGTTAACCATTAATAAAAATTCGATCGATACCAATGTGCTTGTAGACAATGGTGAAACAATTGTTTTGGGTGGGATTTTTGAGCAAGAAAATCTCAATTCTCAAACAAAAGTTCCTTTTCTTGGTGATATTCCTTACTTAGGTAAATTGTTCCGCCGTGATACAAAGAAAGATAGCAAACGTGAACTTTTAATTTTTGTGACACCGAGAATTGTTAATGACACTTTGACGAGAAATCATTAATATATTTTCAATAATCGCAATTAATATAGGTGGCGCGTTGCCAAGCAAAGCGTTTGAGTCCCTACCAAATATTTATTTGGTAGGGCCGATGGGGGCAGGAAAAACAACGGTTGGTCGACATTTAGCAGAATTGTTGGGTCGAGATTTTATTGATAGTGATCATGAAATCGAGCGAAAAACAGGTGCTACTATTCCATGGATTTTTGAAAAAGAAGGTGAAATGGGATTTCGTCTCAGAGAGACGAATGTGCTTAATGAATTAACGAATCGTCCTATGCTAGTTTTAGCTACTGGTGGTGGTGCGGTTACACAAGCTGAAAATCGAAACTTTTTAAAACAACGTGGTATTGTTGTCTATCTATATACGCCTGTAGAACTACAATTACAGCGCACCTATCGCGATAAAAATCGTCCATTATTACAAGTAGAAAATCCAGAGCGAAAATTACGTGACTTATTGGAGGCACGTGATCCATTATATCGTGAAGTTGCACACTATATTATCGAAACAAATCAAGGTGCTGCTCGAGATCTAGCACAACGTATCTTACAAGTTATTTTATCTAAACAAGTTTAGTGGTTTTTGGGTTATGCAAACATTACATGTTGAGTTAGGCGATCGTCGTTATCCAATTTTTATTGGAAGTCATTTAGATCCAAAAGAATTATTAAAGCCCTATTTGTTTGGTCGACAAGTAATGTTGGTTTCAAATTCGACGGTTGCTCCCTTATATTTACAACATTATGTGGATGCATTAAGTCAATTGGATAAGCAAATAGCACAATGTATCTTGCCAGATGGGGAAAAATATAAAGATATCCAACATCTTAACTTAATTTTTGATGCATTGCTTGAAGCTGGTTTTAATCGGGATTGTACCGTATTGGCATTGGGTGGTGGTGTTGTGGGTGATATGGCTGGTTTTGCATCAGCATGTTTTCAGCGAGGGGTGAACTTTGTTCAGATCCCGACAACATTATTGTCACAGGTGGATTCGAGTGTGGGTGGGAAAACGGGAATTAACCATCCTTTGGGCAAAAATATGCTGGGTGCTTTTCAGCAACCACAGGTGGTGTTGGCTGATATGGCGCAACTCGGTACCTTGCCAGATCGAGAGTTATCTGCGGGTTTAGCAGAAGTGATCAAATACGCTTTATTAGGTGATGTGAATTTTTTGGTTTGGCTAGAACAAAACATCGACGCTTTAGTTGTCCGAGATTCTAATTTGCTTGCTGAGGCGGTATATCGCTCATGTGCGCACAAAGCAAGAATAGTAGCAAATGATGAAAAAGAACAAGGTGAAAGAGCCTTGTTAAACTTAGGTCATACGTTTGGTCATGCGATTGAATCTTATCTTGGTTATGGCACTTGGTTGCATGGTGAGGCAGTTGCAACAGGGATGGTGATGGCTGCTGATTTATCCTATCGATTGGGATGGATTTCTTCAGATGATGTTGAACGTACAAAAAAAATCATTCAACGCGCTCATTTACCGATATCATGTCCGAAAATTCCATTAGATGATTTTTTGGCTTATATGTCGCATGATAAAAAAGTCTTAAATGGTCAATTACGATTGGTGTTGCTGAAAAAGTTAGGTCAAGCAGTGATTACTAAAGATTTTGATCTTGAGTTAATGAAACAATCTATTCTTGAAAATCAATCTGCATAAATAAAGTGTTGGAAAGGGCATGACTGCGTCACGATCAATTTGGCAAAATATACAACAATATAGCTGGTTAGTATTTGCTATTGCTTGCTTAGTCGCTGCATTGGTGTTTTGGGCTGTGACGGACAGTGATGCTTTGACTGAGGTTGAACCTCAGTCAAAATCTGAGGTTCAGGTACAAATTCAACCTGAAAAAGTTACAGCGATGACTCATTTAGGTGCATTGTCAGATGAAGTGCAACCTTTAGATTTATCCACACGAGTTGTGGTTTCTAATGAGCATGCGCCTGAGTTTCGTGGAACAAAGTTTATTAAAGAGAATCAACGTCAATGGACGATGGAAATATTTCGTAGTTCTGACGAAGCTATTGTCAAAAACTTTTTACTCAATCGAGCAGATCGAAAACAATTTTTATATTTTCGCTTAAGTGGTGAAGATCAAGCTGAACAATATGTTTTATCCTATGGTGTATTTTCTAATGCCGAAGAGGCTAAGCGTCGTTTTAATCAATTAGCATTGCAGCTTCCTCAGACCATTCAACCCAAAGCGCAGCAGTTGTCAGTATATGCTGAGTTTGTAAATGATTTAGGTGCTGATGAAATGAAGTCAGCTGCAAATCAATTGTATGCAATTCAGTTAAAGCCAGCTGCACTTCCTAAGATTGATGAGACCTTGTTACTACTAGGAAATCAGACTCAAAAGGCTATAGTTCCAGAGAGTGTACGAGATGCCTCTACTTCTGTTCGAACGACAGTTACTCAGCGAGATGCTGAGGGTAATATTGTCAATGTGAAGCGTAGTCAAACGGAATTACCACGCAATGAGCCATCTAGTGCGCAAAATGCAGAAAAATTAAAAGAAAGTTCAGATTCTTCACGCCGAGAAGTAAGTGATCCGTTTAATTAAAATGCACCATTGTTGGTCAATTATGGTTCTTATTTGAAGCTATTAGCTTTTTTTTGGTGCGTTTTATTGCATTTTAATAATTTCTACCCCTCATTTTTTTAATATTATTTTAACTTTTTTAATGATTTAGTAAAAAAATAATAACTTGGTATGTTTTTTGCTTAATTGTGGTGCTAATTTGTCTGCTCATTGCCCTTTTTTGTGCTAAATGATTCATAAATTTAGTGAAATGGAAAGTTTTTATGCTTTACAAACATTTGTGAAGGTGTAATAACTGAAAACACTTTATATGGTAAATGCGCTGATTCTTGGAAAAGAAAGGCGTATATTGCAAATCCGCCAGTAAAAATGTTTTCGCGAAGCATTGAACTTTATATGAGTTGGTCGGCAATATCGCAGAAAATGAATTGATTGTTTGTTGCTCGAAAGAGCCATGTTGAAAGAAGGGTACGCTATGCACATGCCATCGCCTAATACTGTAGCTCCCGCTCAAGGTTTATATCAACCTGATGAGTTTAAGGATAACTGTGGTTTTGGTCTGATTGCCCATATGAAGGGTGAATCAAGCCATCATCTGGTCGAAACTGCGATTCACAGTTTAAGTTGCATGACGCACCGTGGTGGTATTGCCGCGGATGGTAAAACAGGAGATGGGTGCGGATTGTTGTTGGCTATGCCCAAACAGTTTTTCCGCGAAGAAGCTCAAAAACTTGGAACCAATCTGACTGAGATTTTTGCGGCTGGTACAGTATTCTTAAATATTGACCCTGCTTTAGCTCAAAATGCAAAAAACATCCTCAATAAAGAAATGGAAGCTGCTGGTCTGACCGTTGTGGCATGGCGTGTTGTACCAACAAATAATGACGCTTTAGGTGAAATTGCATTGCAATCTTTACCTGTGTTTGAACAGATTTTGGTTAATTGCCCAATGGGTTTAACTGAAGTTGAGTTTAACCGTAAACTCTTTTTAGCGCGTCGTCGTGCAGAACAACAATTACAAAATGATCCACTATTCTATGTCACTACATTGGCGACTACAGTGATCAGCTATAAAGGCTTGATGATGCCAGCAGCAATTGCTGATTTCTATACCGATTTAGCAGACGAACGTTTGAAATCACACATTGTGGTGTTTCATCAACGCTTTTCAACAAATACATTGCCGCGTTGGCCCTTGGCTCAGCCGTTCCGTTACCTTGCGCATAATGGTGAAATCAATACCATTACTGCAAACCGTAATTGGGCATTGGCGCGTACTCCAAAATTTGAAAACCCATTATTGCCAGGGTTAACTGAATTAACACCGATTGTAAACCGTACAGGTTCAGACTCATCAAGCTTAGATAATATGCTTGAAATCCTTGTCGGTGGTGGCATGGATTTATTCCGTGCGTTGCGTATGCTCGTCCCACCTGCATGGCAAAACGTTGAAACTTTAGATGCGGATTTACGTGCGTTCTATGAGTTCAACTCTAAGCATATGGAAGCTTGGGATGGTCCTGCGGGCTTAGTTATCCAAGATGGTCGTCATGCGATTTGTATGCTTGACCGTAATGGTTTGCGTCCAGCACGTTGGGTTATTACCAAAAATGATTACATCACACTGGCATCTGAAATTGGTGTGTGGGGCTATGAACCTGAAGATGTGGTATCTAAAGGTCGTGTAGGTCCTGGTCAAATTTTAGTCGTCGACACTTTGACTGGTAAAGTGCTTGAGACTAAAGATGTCAGCAATCATCTTAAAAATATGCGCCCATATCGTGAATGGTTACGTGATCATGCGATTCGCCTACAGGCAAATCCGCAGCTTGAAGAGGAATTAATTGATCAAGGCTTAACAGGTGATGCATTAAAAGCAGCGCAGAAAATGTTTATGGTGACATTTGAAGAGCGTGATCAAATTTTGCGTCCAATTGCAGAAAGTGGTCAGGAAGCTGTCGGGTCAATGGGTGATGATACGCCAATGGCTGTATTGTCGCGTCAAGTACGTCATGTGTCTGACTATTTCCGCCAACAGTTTGCACAAGTCACCAATCCACCAATCGATCCATTACGTGAATCGATCGTGATGTCTTTGGAAACGTGTTTAGGTCGTGAACAAAACGTATTCGAACAAGGTCCTGAGCACGCTGACCGCATCATTATTTCAAGTCCTGTATTGTCAAACTCAAAAATGCAGCAACTTCGTGATGTTGAAAAAGAACGTGAAGGTTATGGCGTTGTCGATATCGATTTGAACTATGCAGAAGCCGAAGGCTTACAAGCAGCAATTGCGCGTATTTGTGAAGAGGCTGCTCAAGCTGTTCGTGATGGTAAAACACTCATTGTATTAACGGATAAGAGTTTCCGTGAAGGTTACTTGCCTGCAAATGCAGCATTAGCAACAGGTGCAGTTCACCATCATTTAATTAAAACGGGTTTGCGTACTGATGCGAACATTTTAGTTGAAACTGGTTTTGCTCGTGATCCACACCAATTTGCAGTATTACTTGGTTTTGGTGCGACAGCGGTTTATCCGTATTTAGCTTATGATGTCATCAATGATTTGGTTGCTAAAGGCGAATTGTTGGGTGATCCAATTCACGCACAAGCGAACTTCCGTAAAGGTATTGAGAAAGGCTTGCTTAAAGTTCTTTCTAAGATGGGTATCTCTACAGTTGCTTCTTATCGCGGCGGTCAATTATTTGAAGCGGTCGGTTTATCTTCTGAAGTGGTTGATAAATGCTTCCTTGGCGTACCAAGCCGTATCCAAGGTGCAACTTTTGTCGATTTAGAAAATGACCAAAAGAAATTGGCAACAACTGCTTGGCAACATCGTAAGCCGATTGATCAGGGTGGTTTACTCAAATTTGTATTTGGTAAAGAGTACCATGCGTTCAACCCAGATGTGATTAACTCACTGCATAAGGCGGTACGTTCAGGTCAATATCAAGACTTTAAAGAATACGCTGAGCTTGTTAATAACCGTCCAATCGCTACGATTCGTGACTTATTTAAGTTAAAAACGACAAATTCAATTGCGCTAGATCAAGTTGAAAGCATTGAAGATATCCTTCCTCGTTTCGACTCTGCAGGTATGTCTCTGGGTGCATTGTCTCCAGAAGCACACGAAGCAATTGCCATTGCAATGAACACAATTGGTGGTCGTTCGAACTCAGGTGAGGGTGGTGAAGACCCTGCACGTTATGGCACGATCCGTAACTCGAAAATTAAACAGATCGCTTCAGGTCGTTTTGGTGTAACTCCTGCGTACTTAACCTCTGCTGAGGTGTTGCAGATCAAAGTTGCACAAGGCGCAAAACCAGGTGAAGGTGGTCAGTTACCAGGTGGTAAAGTGAATGGCTTAATTGCGCGTTTACGTTACTCAGTACCAGGTGTGACGCTGATTTCTCCACCGCCACACCATGACATTTATTCAATCGAAGATTTGTCACAATTGATCTTTGACTTAAAACAAGTCAATCCTCAAGCAATGGTTTCAGTGAAATTAGTATCTGAGCCGGGTGTTGGAACAATTGCGGCAGGTGTTGCAAAAGCTTATGCTGACTTCATTACCATTTCAGGTTATGACGGTGGTACAGCGGCATCTCCACTTTCATCAATTCACCATGCAGGTTCGCCATGGGAATTAGGTTTAAGTGAGGCGCATCAAGCACTACGTGTCAATGACTTGCGTGGTAAAGTACGTGTTCAAACTGATGGTGGTTTAAAAACAGGTCTTGATGTAATCAAAGCAGCAATTTTAGGTGCAGAAAGCTTTGGTTTCGGTTCTACACCAATGATCGCATTAGGTTGTAAATACTTGCGTATTTGTCACTTAAATAACTGTGCGACTGGTGTTGCAACGCAACAAGATCATTTGCGTCAAGAGCATTATATTGGCGAGCCAGAAATGCTAATCAACTTCTTCAAATTTATTGCTGAAGAAACGCGTGAATTGTTAGCTGCATTAGGTGTCGCTTCACTTAAAGATTTGATTGGTCGTGTTGATTTGCTTGAAGTTCTATCGGGTGAAACAGACAAACATGCGCATCTTGATCTCAGTGCTTTATTAACGTCACATCCTTCTGCTGAAGGTAAAGCGCAGTATTGCCAAGTTCAAGGTAATGCGCCATTTGATAAAGGTGTATTGGCTGAGAAAATGGTGGCTGAAATGCTACCAGCGATTGAAGCAGGTACAGGCGGTTCGTTTAACTTCACGGTGGGTAACTGTGACCGTTCGATTGGAGCGCGTATTTCAGGTGAGATCGCACGTCGCTATGGTAACTTGGGTATGGAAAACAGCCCAGTTGTGATGAATCTTGTCGGTACAGCAGGTCAATCGCTTGGTGTTTGGAATGCAGGTGGTTTGCATATCAAACTTGAGGGTGATGCCAACGACTATGTCGGTAAAGGTATGGCAGGTGGTCGTGTGTCGATTTTCCCACCAAAAGGTTCGCCTTTCCAAACGCAAAATACAGCAATTATTGGTAACACCTGTTTGTATGGTGCGACTGGCGGTAAAGTATTTGCTGCGGGTACTGCGGGCGAGCGTTTTGCGGTTCGTAACTCAGGTGCATTTGCAGTTATTGAAGGTGCCGGCGACCATTGTTGTGAATATATGACAGGTGGTGTGGTAACAGTACTTGGTAAAGTCGGTCATAATTTTGGTGCGGGCATGACTGGTGGTTTTGCTTATGTGCTTGACCTCGATAACGATTTTGTTGACTACTATAACCATGAGCTGATTGATCTTAATCGAATCTCGACAGAAGCGATGGAAGATCATAAAGAAAACCTGCTTCGTATTCTTGATGAACACATTCAAGAAACAGGAAGTGCTTGGGCATACAAAATCCGTAATGAGTTCGACTTCTATAGTCGTAAGTTCTGGCTTGTCAAACCGAAAGCTGCTAACTTGCAAACGCTTTTGAAAACAACCCAAGCTGATCCACAATAATTCCACGACTGCAAAGACATAGGCAGGTGTAGAGATGAAGGACATCGCTGCGCCTACCCACGGAGAGAGACATGGCAGAACGCCTCAATAATGACTTTCAATTTCTGGATGTAGCACGCCAAGATCCAGAGAAAAAAGATATTACTGTCCGCAAAGCAGAGT
>Ga0209599_10000293_pt1 | contig 35306 bp, 31 predicted proteins | sample Shrwel_input2_FT_FD_187534 | JGI IMG/M metagenome (GOLD analysis project Ga0209599, IMG submission 187534) | Subsurface microbial communities from deep shales in Ohio, USA - Utica-3 well 1 S input2 FT (SPAdes) (version 2) ...
AGAATCCAGCGCATTCACGTCCGCATCGGCAATGCCCGCCGCGATTATCTGCACAAGTGCTCCACCACGATCAGCCAAAACCACGCGATGGTGTGTATCGAGGACTTGCAGGTGCGGAATATGTCCAGGTCGGCGGCAGGTACAACTGGGCAGCCGGGCAGAAACGTTCGGGCAAAATCCGGGCTGAACAAGGCCATCCTTGATCAAGGATGGTTCGAATTCCGCCGCCAACTGGACTACAAGCTGGCGTGGAACGGTGGGCATCTCATCGCCGTGCCGGCGCAGAACACCAGCCGGACGTGTCCGTGCTGCGGCCATGTGTCTGCGGATAATCGCCAGACGCAGGCCCGGTTCGAGTGTGTGGAATGCAGTTTCGAGGAAAACGCCGATCGGGTCGGCGCGATCAACATCCTGTCTCGCGGGATGCAACGATTGCGAGACGAAGGGCAGGACACGGCGGACGCTTCCGCCGGGCGGGAAACCGCAGTCCGGATCGCCTGTGAAGTGAGCGGTGCAGTCATGCCGCCAGCAGCAGGAACCCGCCGAAGCGACTTATGCCAGCCTGATGCTGGGATGAGCGCCGTAGGAATCCCCCGACTTTAGGCGGGGGAGGATGTCAAGTGGGTGAAAAGTTGTTATGAATCAATTGTTTATTTTTGGGTGTTCCCCGCAGACGCGGGGATGAACCGCAGTTGTGCGAAATGCTTGGCATCAGCCGGGCGTGTTCCCCGCAGACGCGGGGATGAACCGTCGTCAAACATGCTGGCCGGCGCCATGGGCAAGTGTTCCCCGCAGACGCGGGGATGAACCGTGGCTGCCGGCATGGCGCAGACCACGGCGGCAGTGTTCCCCGCAGACGCGGGGATGAACCGCCGACCACGACGACGGGGCTGATGCGCTCGAAGTGTTCCCCGCAGACGCGGGGATGAACCGTTGGTAGCGAGCCAGGGCGCATGCCACGCCCAGTGTTCCCCGCAGACGCGGGGATGAACCGACTCGGCGTCCGGCAAAATCCCTTGGCAAAAGGTGTTCCCCGCAGACGCGGGGATGAACCGGAGTATGCGGCGGCGGTGGCGGCGGCGGATAAGTGTTCCCCGCAGACGCAAGGATGACCAGTTGCCATCGATTGACCGCGTGACAACGCGCAGGCTAAGCAGAAAAAACTGCGTTTGTGGCCAATAGTTGAGCGCTCAGGCAGGCTGCCGGGAGGGCGAGCCAAGAGGGAGGCGGAAAAGTCATGCACTGAGGTTGGGGCTCTCTGGCTGAGGGTCGGACTTGAACCGACGTCACCGGGTAGACCAATGATGCAATGCCCCGTTTCGCATCATGACCATGCTATTGCTAGCTGCCGTCCCTTCTACCTGAATTGGGCTCTACCCAGCCAGAGATGACAAAAGTATAGCCACGACAGACGACAAAATCGACTGCCCTGACGTTGGCCGCTCCATGGCGCAACATCCCCCATCCCCGCACAACAACGGTGAACTCTGCCGCTGGCTCGGGTACACTGCCAGTCCGTTTATTTTTGCCCGCCAAAAGGGGTTGTTTCATGGAACAGTTCGACAATGTCAGCGTCGTCAAACAAGCCAATGTCTACTTTGATGGCCGTTGTGTCAGCCACAGCCTGATTCTGGCTGATGGCGTGCGCAAGTCGGTGGGGGTGATCCTGCCGGGCGCGACGCTGACCTTCAATACTGGCGCGCCGGAAATCATGGAAGTCATCGCGGGCCAGTGCGCGGTGCAGCTCAAGGGTGACAGCGCAGTGAGCCATTACGGTGCCGGTCAGTCGTTCTCGGTGCCGGGCGATAGCGCCTTTGACATCACCGTGAGCGATACGCTGCACTATGTTTGCCACTTTGGCTAATTCTGCCAGTCAACACCAAAGCCACGCCCCTGATGCGAGTCATTCCGCTCAGGGGCGTGGCTTTGGCTCGGGATGTTGAGCCAAGCTGCGCTCAGAGCCGCCCGGCAAAAAATGCCTGATAACTGGCGTCGGAAAATCCCACCAGCACCTGGCCATCGCACACCAGCACGGGCCGCTTGATCAGCGAAGGCTGTGCCACCATCAGCGCCACTGCGCCATCAGGCTGTTCGGCCTGGGCACGGCTGGCGTCGTCTAGCTTGCGCCAGGTAGTGCCTTTGCGGTTGAGTAAAGTGTCCAGCGTGGCACCTAGCGCCAGCCAGCCCTGGATCAGCTCAGGGCTGACCCCCTGTTTTTTGTAGTCGTGAAACCCCACGTCCAGCGGGCGCTCAGCCAGCCAGGCGCGGGCTTTTTTCATGGTGTCGCAATTGGGAATGCCGTACAGGGCAACGCTGGGCATGGCGGGCTCCGGGGGAAAAACCGGCAGTGTAGCCGGAAATTCCCCCGTTCAACACGGTCTGCGCCCTGGTGAGGATGGAAGATAAAGGTGGGGCTGAGGTGAGGTCAGCCCGGCTTGCTCATGCGCACTTCATCGCGCAAGGCGCGGCGCAGGATCTTGCCGACGTTGGTTTTGGGCAGTTCGTCGCGGAACTCGACATACTTGGGCACCTTGTAACCGGTCAGATTGGCCTTGCAATGGGCCAGGATGTCTTTTTCACTGAGGCTGGGGTCTTTCTTCACCACAAACACCTTGACCACCTCGCCCGATTTGTCGTCGGGCACGCCTACGCAGGCCACTTCCAGCACGCCAGGGTGGCTGGCCACCACGTCTTCGATTTCGTTCGGGTAGACGTTAAAGCCCGACACCAGAATCATGTCCTTTTTGCGGTCAACCAGTTTGACATAGCCATCCGGCGTCATCATCGCCATGTCGCCAGTGGCCAGAAAGCCCTGGGCATCGATCACTTTGGCGGTTTCTTCCGGGCGCTGCCAATAGCCCTTCATCACTTGCGGGCCTTTGATGCACAGTTCGCCTGATTCGCCATACGCCACTTCCTGGCCCTGACTGTCACGAATCTGGATATCGGTGGACGGAATCGGTACGCCAATGGTGCCGTTGTACTCTCTCAGATCCAGCGGGTTCATGCACGCGGCTGGGCTGGTTTCGGTCAGGCCATAGGCTTCAATCAGCGGCACGCCAGTCAGGGCTTTCCATTTGTCGGCCACGGCTTTTTGCACGGCCATGCCGCCGCCCAGCGCCAGCCGCCAGGTGGAAAAGTTTACGGTGGCAAACTCGGGATGGTTGAGCAGGGCGTTGAACAGGGTGTTCACCCCGGTCATGGCGGTGACCGGGTATTTTTTCAGTTCCTGAATAAAGCCGGGAATGTCACGCGGGTTGGTGATCAGGATGTTCAGTGCGCCAATTTCGGTAAACACCATCAGGTTGGCCGTCAGCGAAAAAATATGATAAAGCGGCAGTGCGGTAACAATTACTTCCTGGCCTTCACGCACAGCGGGTTTGACCCACGCGCCAGCCTGTAGCATATTGGCGACAATATTGCGGTGCAGCAGCATGGCCCCTTTCGAGACGCCGGTGGTGCCGCCGGTATATTGCAAAAATGCCACATCGTCATGGCCGATCGTCACTTTGTTCAGCGGCTGCGCCGCGCCAGCCTTCAGCGCGTCGTTAAACAGAGTGACGGCAGGCAGTTTCCACGCCGGGACCATTTTCTTGACATGCTTGACGGCAAAATTGACCAGCCAGGATTTTGGCGCGCCCAGCAAGTCGCCAATCCGGGTCAGCACCACATGCTTGACCGGGGTGCGCGGCAGCACCTGCTGCAGCACGTTGGCAAAGTTTTCCAGGATGACGATGGTTTCCACCCCGGCGTCCTTGAGCTGGTGTTCCAGCTCGCGCGGGGTGTACAGCGGGTTGACGTTGACCACGGTATAGCCGGCGCGCAGGATGCCAAACACCGCCACCGGGTACTGCAGCAGATTGGGCATCATCACCGCCACCCGCGCGCCAGCAGGCAGCTTCAGGCTGTTCTGCAGAAACGAGGCAAACTTGGCTGACAGCGCATCCAGCTGGCCGTAGGTGTACACCTTGCCCATATTGGCCATGGCCGGGCGATCGCGAAACCGGGTCACGCTGCGTTCGAACACCTCGACTACCGACTGGAACTGGTTGATGTCGATTTCGGCGGGTACGCCGGCCTGGTAGTTCTTCAGCCAGATTTTGTCCATTGTCTTGTTTCTCCATCGTAAAGGTGGTGATGCCCGGTACGGTGCCGGGGCGCATCGCGCCGTGCCCTGCGCTGGGGGTGAATCCGGCGCATTCTGGCGGCCATGCCTGATTTATAGATGTCGGGTCGCTGTGGCGTGCAAGCACGGTTGTACAAACGACTGTTTGAAATATGGCATGTAAGGGCATTATCTGTCCACTTCCTCTTGCTGCGTCAATCGTGCAGGGCAGCATCGGCGTGGGGCGCTGGCCAGCGCTGGCTTGCCTGAAACGCTGGCTTCTGCCACACTTGGCGTGCGATGGGCAGACAGTTTCTTTTTCTTTCAAGAGTCTGTTATAATTTCTGGTATCAGTATGGGCGTTTCGCCCATTTTTTATTTGTGGAAAAAACATGGATGTTCGTGCGTTGCTGGAAAGCACGCTCGTCGGGCTCGGGTACGAATTTGTCGACCTGGAGTTGACCCGGTCGGGCGGATTCCGTCTCTTTATTGACAAGCCTGAAGGCATTACCGTGGACGATTGTGTGCTGGTCAGCAACCATCTGACCCGTCTGTTCATGGTGGAAAACATTGATTACGACCGGCTGGAGGTTTCTTCACCCGGTCTGGATCGACCGCTGAAAAAAGAAGCGGATTTTGTCCGTTTCACCGGCCAGCTGGCCAAGGTGAAAACCCGCATGCCGCTGGATGGCCGCAAACACTTTGTCGGGCGTCTGTCCGGGGTGGAAAACGCCAGTGTGCGGCTGGACATTGAAGGCGCGGTGGTGGAAATCCCGCTGTCCAGTATTGACAAGGCCCGGCTTGAGCCGGAGTTCTGAAAAGCCGTTTGACCATGCCGTAGGGGCAGGTTCGGCCCTGGCAAGGCATGGAAATATTCAACAGCTTTGATGTGCCCCGTGCCGTCGAGCAGCCAGGCCGGGCGACCCTGTCGCAACCGGCTTATGCGGAAGAGAGTGTTTAGATGAGTCGAGAGATTTTGCTGTTGGTGGATGCGCTGGCGCGTGAAAAAAATGTCAGCAAAGAGATCGTGTTTGGTGCACTGGAGCTGGCCCTGGCCTCTGCCACCAAAAAGAAATGCAATCAGGAAGATATCGACGTGCGGGTGGAAATCGACCGCAATACTGGCGAATATCATTCCTTCCGCCGCTGGCAGATTGTCGAAGACAACGACCACGAATACCCTTCCCGCCAGATTGCCGTCAGCGACCTGGATGAGCGCCACGCCGGGCTTGAGCTGGAAGACTTCTACGAAGAACCGATGGAAGCCATCGAGTTTGGCCGGATTGGCGCGCAAACCGCCAAACAGGTCATTCTGCAAAAAATCCGCGATGCCGAACGCGAACAGGTGCTGAACGATTTCCTGGAACGCAACGACTTCCTGGTGCGCGGCAATATCAAGCGCATGGAGCGTGGCAGCGCCATCATCGAAATCGGCAAGCTGGAAGCCATCCTGCCGCGCGACCAGATGATCCCGAAAGAAAACCTGCGCGTGGGCGACCCGGTGCGGGCCTACCTGCTGCGCGTGGATCGCGGCGGTCGTGGCCCGCAGCTGGTGCTGTCGCGCACCTCGGCAGAGTTTGTCAAAAAGCTGTTTGAGCTGGAAGTGCCGGAAATCGAGGAAGGCCTGCTGGAAATCCGTGGCGCTGCCCGTGATCCGGGCAGCCGTGCCAAGATTGCGGTGAAGGCCAACGACCCGCGCATCGACCCGCAAGGCACCTGCATTGGCATGCGCGGCTCGCGCGTGCAGGCCGTGACCGGCGAACTGGCCGGCGAACGGGTGGACATTGTGCTGTGGTCGCCGGAACCGGCTACCTATGTGATCAATGCCCTGTCCCCGGCTGAAGTGCAGCGCATCATGGTCGATGAAGAACGGCACAGCATGGATGTGGTGGTCGAGGAAGACCAGCTGGCGCTGGCCATTGGCCGTGGCGGCCAGAATGTCCGCCTGGCCTCCGAGCTGACCGGCTGGATCCTCAACATCATGACCGTGGATGAAGCGGCAGAAAAACACGAAGCCGAAGGCGCTGCCCTGCGCAGCCTGTTCATGGACATGCTTGATGTCGATGAAGAAATGGCCGAAGTGCTGATCAGCGAAGGTTTCACCACGCTGGAAGAAGTGGCCTACGTGCCGCTGGCCGAGATGCTGGAAATCGACGCCTTCGACGAAGAAACCGTCAACGAGCTGCGCAGCCGCGCACGCAATGCTCTGTTGACTCAGGCCATTGTCTCGGAAGAGAAAATGGAAAATGTGTCCGAGGAGCTGAAAACCCTCGAGGGCATTGATGCCGATCTGGTGCGCAAGCTGGCCGAACATGGCATTGCCACCCGCGATGACCTGGCCGATCTGGCTGTGGACGATCTGGTGGAAATGACCGGCATGGACGCTGACGCTGCCACGGCACTGATCATGAAAGCGCGCGAGCACTGGTTCAGCGAATGATCGACGATCAACAACGACAGCAGGCTGCTGCCTGCGGCTGGACTGGGCAAAAAGATAGGGAAATTTAGGAACGCGAATGCTTGAAACGAATGTAAAACAGTTTGCCACCGAATTGGGCCTGCAACCGGATCACCTCCTTGAACAACTGCGCGCAGCGGGCGTGGGCAAGTCTTCGATGGAAGACGTGCTGACCGAGCAGGATAAAACGCAACTGCGCAATCATCTGCGCCGCGCACATGGCGGCACGGTAGATAACCGTGTTACTCTCAAGCGCAAGGAAACTTCCGAGATCCGCAAGTCTGACAGCACCGGCAAATCTCGCACGATTCAAGTGGAAGTGCGCAAGAAGCGCGTTGTGATGTTGCCGGAAGAAGAAGCTGTCAAAACCCCTGCGCCGGTCAGTGCCGCTGCAGTTGAGCCGGTGGTCAGTGCGCCGGCCCCGGCGGTTGTTGCCGCCGCCCCGGTCAGTGAACCGGTTGCCGCCCCGGCCAGCGCCGCTGCGGCCCCCGCCCAGGCTGAAACGCCGGTTGCCCAGGCAACCGCGCCAGCTGAGCCTGTTGTCGAAACCCCGACGCCGCCTGCGGCGCCCACCTCTGAGCCGGCCTCCCCTCCCGCGTCGGCAGTTGAAGCGAAAGAAGTGAAACCAGAAGTCAAACCGGAATCCAAACCCGAATCGAAGCCCGCTGCTGCCCCTCAGGCCGCCAAGCCGGCTTCGGCACATGCGCACAAGCCAGCAGGCAATGCCAACAACAACCGTCGTGACCAGGGTAACAACCGTGGTCAGGGCGGCGGTAATCGCGGTCAGGGCGGACGCCCCAGCCAGCCAGCGGTCAAGCCGCTGTCGCCGGCTGCCGCTGCTGCGGCATCCATGAATGCCCCGCGTACCGTGCTGTCGCCAGCGTCCATCCTCTCCCCGGAAGAAATTGCCGCCCGTGAGGAAGAAACCCGCCGTCAGGACAAGCTGCGCGCCGCTCAGGAAGCGCTGATCCGCGAACGCCAGGAGCGCGAAGCGCGCCGTCTGGCTGCCCGTCAGCAAGCCGAAGCCGACGCTGCCGCCAAACTGGTGGCCGCCAGCAAGCCGCCGGCACCGGTGGAAAAACCGGCTGCCGCCCCGGCTGCTGCTGACAAGGCCCCCAAGGCTGCGCACGGTAGCGTGCTGCACAAGCCGGCCAAACCCGCCGGCAGCCCGTCGGCGCGTCCGGCTCCGGCTGCTGCGCCTGGCGGTGCACCGGCTGCGGCCAAACCGAACGATGCCCCAGGCCGCAACAAGAAACCTGGTGGCAAGGACGGCTGGGACGATGGTGCCAAGAAACGCGGCGGCCTGAAAACCAAGGGCAGTGGCGACAGCCGCAACGACTGGAAGTCCAAGAAGGGTGGCAAGGGCAACAAGCATGCCCAGGGTGCCCATCAGTTCCAGGCCCCGACCGAGCCGATCGTGCACGAAGTGCTGGTGCCGGAAACCATCTCGGTGGCCGAACTGGCCCACAAGATGGCGGTGAAGGCTGCCGAGGTGATCAAGACCCTGATGAAGATGGGCATGATGGTCACCATCAACCAGGTGCTGGACCAGGAAACCGCCATGATCGTGGTGGAAGAAATGGGTCACCTGGCCAAGCCGGCCAAGCTGGACGATCCGGAATCGTATCTGGATGACGTGGACGGCGGCCATCACGAAGCCGTGCTGGAATCCCGTGCCCCGGTGGTGACGGTGATGGGTCACGTTGACCATGGTAAAACCTCGCTGCTCGACTACATTCGTCGCGCCAAGGTGGCAGCAGGCGAAGCCGGCGGCATTACCCAGCATATTGGTGCTTACCACGTCGATACCCCGCGCGGCATGGTCACCTTCCTGGATACCCCTGGTCACGAAGCGTTTACCGCCATGCGTGCCCGTGGTGCCAAGGCCACCGACATTGTCGTGCTGGTGGTGGCAGCTGACGACGGCGTGATGCCGCAAACCATCGAAGCCGTTCACCATGCCAAGGCAGCGGGTGTGCCGATCGTGGTGGCGGTGAACAAGATTGACAAGCAGGGTGCCAACCCGGAACGCATCCGCCAGGAGCTGTCTGGCCATGGCGTGGTGCCGGAAGACTGGGGCGGTGACACCCAGTTCATCGAAGTGTCGGCCAAGCAGGGCATCAATATCGACGGCCTGCTGGAAGCCATCCTGCTGCAAGCCGAAGTGCTGGAGCTGCAGGCCCCGCGTGAAGCGCCGGCCAAGGGTCTGGTGGTGGAAGCCCGTCTGGACAAGGGACGTGGCGCTGTGGCCACCATCCTGGTGCAGTCCGGCACACTGAAGAAGGGCGACGTACTGCTGGCGGGCACCGTGTTTGGCCGCGTGCGTGCCATGAACGACGAAAACGGCAAGCCGATTACCGAAGCAGGCCCGTCCATTCCGGTGGAAATCCTCGGCTTGTCCGAAGTGCCGGCTGCCGGTGAAGACGTGATGGTGCTGACCGACGAACGCAAGGCGCGTGAAATCGCCCTGTTCCGTCAAGGCAAGTTCCGCGACGTGCGTCTGGCCAAGCAACAGGCCGCCAAGCTGGAAAACATGTTTGCCCAGATGGCCGAAGGCGAAGTGCAAACCCTGTCGGTCATCATCAAGGCCGATGTGCAGGGTTCGTGCGAAGCGCTGGCCGGTTCGCTGCAGAAGCTGTCTACCGACGAAGTGCGCGTCAACATCCTGCACTCCGCTGTGGGTGGCATCACCGAATCCGACGTCAACCTGGCGGCTGCTTCCCGCGCCATTGTCATCGGCTTCAACACCCGTGCCGACGCGCAAGCGCGCAAGCAGGCTGAAGCCAACGATGTGGAAATCCGCTACTACAACATCATCTATGACGCCATTGATGAAGTGAAGGCCGCGTTGTCCGGCATGCTGGCTCCGGAGCGCAAGGAACAGATCATCGGTACGGTGGAAATCCGTCAGGTGTTTGTGGTGTCCAAGGTGGGTACGATTGCCGGTTGTATGGTGACCGACGGTCTGGTCAAGCGCGGTTCTTCGGTGCGCGTCATCCGTCAGAACGTGGTGATGCATCAGGGCGAGCTGGAATCGCTCAAGCGCTTCAAGGACGACGTCAAGGAAGTCAAGCAAGGCTACGAATGCGGCCTGCAACTCAAGAACTTCAACGACATCCAGGAAGGCGACCAACTGGAAGTGTTTGAAATCGTCGAAGTGGCCCGTTCGCTGTAATACGGCAAGCCATATGGGGGCGGGCGGCAGCGTCCGCCCCTTTTTCATTGGCCGGCCCTGTCCGGCACACAGGAGTGTTTGATGGCGAAGAAGCAATTTGCCCGTTCCGACCGGATTGCCGACCAGATGCAGCGCGAACTGGCCGACATCATCCGCACGGAACTGAAAGATCCGCGCGTGGGCTGGGTGACCCTGACTGCGGTGGAAGTCACCCGCGATTACTCGCACGCCAAAGTGTTTTACACGGTGATGAACAGCACCGACCTGGACACCACCCAGCGCGCGCTGGAACACGCCGGGGGTTTTCTGCGCTCGGAAGTGTCGCGGCGGATCAAGCTGTTTACCGTGCCGCAGCTGCATTTTATCTACGACCAGTCGATTGAGCGCGGCATGCACATGACCCAGCTGATCAACCAGGTGGCCGAGGCTGACCAGGCACTGCGCGTGGACGACGAAGACGACGCCAGCAAGCCGGCAGATAAGCCGGCAGAGTAAGCGTGCCTGACCGATAGCGCCTGCCCTGTGGTAGGCGTTGTCACGTGGTTTCTGGCCATTTTTTCTTTTAATTCAGCGGCACGGATTCCCGTTGCCGCACAGATGCGTAGCTCCCCATGACGGCAAGCAAACCGGCCAAACGGCCTGTCCACGGCGTATTGTTGCTGGACAAACCCCTCGAACTGTCCAGCAACCGGGCACTGCAAACCGCCCGCTGGTGTTTCCATGCCGAAAAGGCCGGACACACTGGCGTGCTCGACCCGCTGGCCACCGGGCTGTTGCCGGTGTGCCTAGGTGAGGCCACCAAGTTCTCCGCCTACTTGCTGGATGCCGACAAGGGCTATACCGCCACGGTGCAGTTTGGCCATAACTCCAGCACCGGTGATAGCGAAGGCGAGCTGACCGCCATTGGCCCGGTGACGTTTGACCAGACCCAGCTGCTGGCTGCGCTGGCCCAACTGACCGGACCGATTGAACAGGTGCCGCCGATGTATTCGGCGCTCAAGCACCAGGGCAAGGCGCTGTACGCCTATGCCCGTGAAGGCATCACCATTGAGCGCAAGCCACGCTCGGTGGTGATTCACCGTTTGCAGCTTCTGGCCTTTGATGGCCAGCAGGCGGTGCTGGACGTACAATGCAGCAAGGGCACGTATGTGCGCACCCTGGCTGAAGATCTGGGCCGGATTCTGGGCTGCGGTGCCTACCTGACCGGGCTGCGTCGCACCCGTACTGGCGGGTTTGACCTGGCAGACGCCATTACCCTGGACGCGCTGGAAGCGCTCAGCCCGGAAGCGCGCCTGGCCACCCTGCTGCCGGTGGATGTGCTGGTCAGCCACCTGCCGGCGCATGGGCTGGACGAAGTGGAAGTGCAGAAAATTTGTCACGGCCAGCCGGTGCATCTTGCCGAAAAAGGTGCGATAATTACGGGCTGCCGTTTGTATGATCCCCACCAACGGTTTGTCGGCCTGGGCCGCATGCGGGCAGATGGCCTGCTGTGGCCAGACCGATTGCTGGCGTTTACCCCGCCAGCCGCCTGAGGCCTGCGGGCCTTGGGCATCAGGGAGAACGGAAGGGTTTCGGCTCACCGTATCTTGACCGGGCGAGTGCCGCCCAATTTTTATCTGGAGTGTTTCATGGCTGTTTCTACCGAACAAAAAGCTGGTGTTGTCAAAGATTTTCAACGTGCTGCCGGCGATACTGGCTCCCCTGAAGTTCAGGTGGCCCTGCTGACCGCACGCATCAACGATCTGACCCCGCACTTCAAAGCCAACACCAAAGACCACCACAGCCGTCGTGGTCTGCTGAAGATGGTGAGCCGCCGTCGCAAGCTGCTGGACTACCTGAAGAAAAAAGATGCTGACGCGTATCGCACCCTGATCACGCGCCTGGGCCTGCGTAAGTAATTACTGCAGCCACGCCGGAAAGTCGCAGCGCCTGCTGCGACTTTTTGGCTTTTGCAGGGAAACATCCTGCGCCAGCACGGCCTTCGTGCTGGCGGAATGAAGCCTTTCATTCCAGCGCCAGCCCCAAAGGCATCCTCTGCCTGAGCGGGTAGGCCTATTGTCGCAACGGGGGGAGCCTCTAGACATTCCGTGTCGCCTGCGGCCTGAATTTCTAGGGGTTCCCGTTGTTTTGCCGGGTGTCCGGCAATCCTTACCAAGAGTTACACATCGTGTTCAATAAAATCAGCAAATCCTTCCAGTATGGCCGTCATACCGTCACCCTCGAAACCGGCGAAGTTGCCCGCCAGGCCTCTGGTGCCGTGGTGGTGACCATGGAAGACACCGTGGTGCTGGTCACCGTGGTGGGCGCACAAGGCGTCAAACCGGGTCAGGACTTCTTTCCGCTGACCGTGGACTACCAGGAACGCACGTACGCTGCCGGCAAGATCCCCGGTGGTTTCTTCAAGCGCGAAGGCCGTCCGACCGAAAAGGAAATCCTCACCAGCCGCCTGATCGACCGTCCGATCCGCCCGCTGTTTCCGGAAGGCTTCTATCACGAAGTGCAGATCGTCGCCACCGTGGTGTCGCTGAACCCGGAAATCGACGCTGACATTCCCGCCATGATTGGCGCATCTGCTGCGCTGGCGCTGTCTGGCCTGCCGTTCCAGGGCCCGATTGGTGCTGCCCGCGTGGGCTACGCCAACGGCGAATACCTGCTGAACCCGACCAAAACCGAACTGCAAACCAGCGAGCTCGACCTGGTTGTCGCCGGTACCCAGCGCGCCGTGCTGATGGTGGAGTCCGAAGCCCGCGAACTGCCGGAAGCCGTGATGCTGGGTGCCGTGGTGTTTGGCCATGAGCAAATGCAGGCCGCCATTGCCGCCATCAACGCCCTGGCTGACGAAGTCAACCCGGTGCTGTGGGACTGGGCCGAACCGGCGCGCAACGAAGCGCTGATTGCCCAGGTGCGTGAAGTGGCTGGTGCCGACATCAAGGCCGCCTTTGCCATTCGCCAGAAGCAGCTGCGCAGCCAGAAGCTGGCAGAAGCCTGGGACAAGGTAAAGGCCGCGCTGATTACCGAAGAAACCGGCACCCTGCTGGCCAACGAAATCAAGGGCATCTTCAAGAACCTGGAAGCTGAAATCGTCCGTGGCCAGATTCTGGCAGGTGAGCCGCGCATTGATGGCCGCGACACCCGCACCGTGCGCCCGATCAGCATTCGTACCGGCGTACTGCCGCGCACCCATGGCTCGGCGCTGTTTACCCGTGGCGAAACCCAGGCGCTGGTGGTCACCACGCTGGGCACCAAGCAGGACGAGCAGATCATCGACGCGCTGGCCGGTGAATACACCGAACGCTTCATGCTGCATTACAACTTCCCGCCGTACTCCACCGGTGAAACCGGTCGCGTGGGCAGCCCGAAGCGCCGCGAAATCGGCCATGGCCGCCTGGCCAAGCGCGCGCTGATTGCCGTGCTGCCCAAGCAGGAAGATTTCAGCTACTCGATGCGCGTGGTGTCGGAAATCACCGAATCCAACGGTTCGTCGTCGATGGCGTCGGTGTGCGGTGGCTGCCTGGCCATGCTGAATGCTGGCGTGCCGCTGAAAGACCATGTGGCGGGCATCGCCATGGGCCTGATTCTGGAAGGCAACCGCTTTGCCGTGCTGACCGACATCCTGGGTGACGAAGACCACCTGGGCGATATGGACTTCAAGGTAGCCGGCACCGCCAACGGCGTGACCGCACTGCAGATGGACATCAAGATCCAGGGCATCACCAAGGAAATCATGCGCGTGGCGCTGGATCAGGCCAAGGAAGGCCGTCTGCACATCCTCGGCCTGATGAAGAATGCCGTGGAAGCCCCGCAAGAGCTGTCCGCCCACGCGCCGCGTCTGTACACCATGAAGATCAATCCGGAAAAAATCCGCGACGTGATCGGCAAGGGTGGCTCGGTGATCCGCGCGATTACCGAAGAAACCGGCACCAGCATCGACATCGGCGAAGATGGCCTGATCACCATCGCTTCGATCTCCGGCGACGGTGCCGAAGCCGCCAAGCGCCGCATCGAACAGATCACTGCTGAAGTGGAAATCGGCAAGATCTACGAAGGCATCGTGATGAAGATCCTCGACAAGAACGTCGGTGCCATCGTGCAGATCATGCCGGGCCGTGATGGTCTGGTGCACATCAGCCAGATTGCCAACGAGCGCATCGCCAACGTGGGCGACTACCTCAAGGAAGGCCAGCAGGTTCGCGTCAAGGTGCTGGAAACCGACGAGCGTGGCCGCATCCGCCTGTCGATCAAGGCCGTGCTGAACGAAGAAGCTGCCGCTGCTGCACCGGCAGCGGCAGCCGCCCCGGCTGACGTGGCTGCTGTTCAAGAGTAAGTGCTAAGCCCGCCACGCGCCGATGCACTTTCGGCGTGTGGCCAGCCGCAAAAAATCCCCACCCCCGCGCCATGGCCGGGGGTGGGGATTTTTTTGTCTGTCTCAGTCAAGCCAGTTGCTGGCGCACCTGTTCAAACAGGCACACCGCTACCGCTGCGGCCACATTCAGCGATTCTGCCTCGCCCGGCATCGGAATGCGCACCGGGTGGCTGGCTGCGGCCAGCAACGCCGCCGACACCCCTGCGCCTTCGTTGCCAAACACAAACGCGCAGCGCCCACGCAGGTCAGTGGCGTACAGCGAGGCGCTGGCTTGCAGGCTGGTCACCAGGCTGGGGCCGGCAAACCCGGCCAGCACATCGCCCAATTCGGCGTCGGTGCGGATATCCAGGGCAAAGTGTGCGCCCATTCCGGCACGCAGCACCTTGGCCGACCACGGGTCGGCGCAGTGTGGCGATAGCCAGACCTGGTGGATACCCGCCGCAGCGGCGGTGCGCAGAATGGCCCCCAGATTGCCAGGATCCTGCACGGCCTCCAGCAATAAGATACTGCCCTGCTCGGGCTCGGCAGGCGGGGCCGGCAGGGCGACGACTGCCACCAGTTCGCCGGGTGTGCTCAGGCTGCTCAGCTTGGCCATGACTGCCGTGTTGACTTCCACCTGACGGCAGCTGGCCGGCAGGCGTCGGCGCAGGGCGTGGACTTCAGGATGACTGAGCGCGTCAGTCTGGATCAGCACTTCTTCCACCTGGGTGTGCCGGGCCAGATAGGCATCGAGCAGGTGGATGCCCTCCAGCAATAGCTGGCCACTGCTGCGGCGCTCGGCAGCTTTGCCGGCCAGCCGGGCCAGTGCCTTGATATGGTCGTTGTGAACAGAAAAAATCGGGGTCATGGCCAAGGTCTCAAAAGCCAACGGCCCGCCAGAGCGGCGGGCCGTACAGGGGTCAGTGGCGTAGGGTCAGGCACACAGGCGCGAAACGGCGGTCTTGAATTGCTGGTACACCACGTCGTCCACCGGCTTGCCCGACGTACAGTTGTCGAAGTAGAACACCCCGAGCAGGCGGCCTTCCTTGACCACCGACATGGCGGCAAAGCCATGGTCGCCAATTCGGGTAAAGAAGTCGTCGGCAAAGGTGGCGCGCAGGCGCTCCAGCTGGCCAGGCAGGCAGCGGAAAGCCTGGGCTTTTTGCCCCAGGCTGGCAAAGAACGGGTGCTGGGCCAGCTGCAGCGGGCGGGCAATCAGCGTGTCGTCATCGTTCAGGCCGACAAACTGGGTGGCGCTCAGTTGGCCTTGTGGTGCATTGTGGCGGAAGAAAATCACCCGCTCCTGCGCCATGTCCTTGGCCATGAAACGCACCACCCAGCTGAGTGCTTCGTCAAATTCTGCCGGGGGTTCGGCAGAATTTGCCGGGTCCCACTGAATGCTCAGGTTCAGGAAGCTCTGGCTGATCGGTTGTTCCGGCTCTGGCATGGCCGCCAGCTGACGGGCCAGCAGCGAATAGCCTGGCACTTGTGGGGTACGGGCCACGGCCAGAATCAGCTGGATCATGTCGTTCCACACCACTTCAAACGGCTTGGCCAGCAGATGGGATACGCCGATGATTTTTTCGACCACTTCGATGCGCCACCAGCCCTGCTCCAGCATATTGGCCACTTCAATCGCGCTTTTCAGCAGCAGGCGACGGCGGTCAAACCCTGGTGGCGTGGTCAGCAGATCCAGCAGCAGGTCAGACAGGCGCTGGCTTTCGATAAAGCGTTCGATCATCTGCTTGTAGTCGAGAAAACCCGCCTGCCGGGCCATCGCGTCCAGCGACGGGAAGTTCTTGTCCACGCCGGATTCGGCGCGGAAGCAGCAGGCTGGCACATTGTGCAACAGGGCGGCCACAAAGCAGTCTTCCACCCGGTGTTCTTCCATCAGCGACAGCCAGTCCTTGATCAGCAAGGCGGCCACCCGTGAGCGGGACATCATGCTGATGATCTGGTCCACCCCGGTTTGCGACAGGGTGGGGATGGATTCCAGCGCAGTCAGCTTGGCAAATTCTTCAAAAAAGGCATTCGCGCCGAGGATCATCAGCGCATGCTCGATATTGAGCGATTCGCTGAAGGTGCGCGTGCGTTCAATGCGCCCGGTGCTGCGCAGCACCTGGAACGCCATCAGCGGGTCGGCCAACACCACATTGGACAGATCGGCCAGATTGAACTGGTCGCTGGGCATGCGGCGAAATTCCTCGACGCGGGTGCATGTGGCCTGCAACACCGGCAGGCGATGGAGGGTCAGGGTGTCGAGCCAGGTAGTCATGTTGTCAAACGCCAAATGAACAGGGTTGAAGCGGTTGCATCGTCAATCGGGATGCATTCGTCAGGTTGGACATCCGGAACGGCAAAAGAGTTGCTGATGAACCAGGCGCCCGGCACAGCTTCTTGTTGAACTTTATGCCAGATTCGTGCCATCGGCTCGGGGGATAAATACGCATAAATCACATCATGCCCGGCCAGTGGTGCTTGCCACAGATTGCCCAAGGTAATGCGCACTTGGGGTAAGCCGGCCAGCCGCGCCCGCAGGTAAGCCCACAACCACGGCAGCCAGGCGCTTTCCACCCCATGCAGCTGCAGGTCGGGACGGCGCTGGGCCAGGCCAAACAGCAAACGCCCGGTGCCGCAGCCCAAGTCAAGCAGGCGGGCACCCGGCGGCAGACGGGCGGCCAGCACCTCCAGCACCGCGCGGGAGGTCAGAAACAGCGGAACACGGTCGGTCAGCACATTGCGGCTCAGGCCAAACAGCAGCAAGGCAGCCAGCAGGTAGGCCCACGCCGGCAGCTGGGCATCCAGCGCCAGCACCATGGCCGGCAACATCAGCAGGTGCAACAGCCACCACCAGCGCGGAGCCTGACGCCAGATGGCCAGGGCCAGCGCCAGCGGCGGCTGCAGCCAGACCAGCGGCCAGGGCGCACCCAGCAGGCCCAGCAGAACGGCCAGCGCCAGCGCCATCGCAAAGATGGACAGCTGGCGCAGATAAAATACCGTCATTGTGCCGCAGGTTGGCTAGGTGCAGCCGGGGGAGATCCTGCCGTGGTCAGCCCTGGCGGCGCGTAGACCGTGGCCCCAGCTTCGCTTTCCCGCATGATCGAGGCTTCGGTTTCCTTGTTCAGCACCACAATGGAAATGCGCCGGTTGATCGGATTGAGCGGGTTGGCCTTGTCCATCGGCGTGGCCGATCCCTGGCCCACCACGCGCAGCAGCTTGCTGTCCTGCAGTCCGCCGACAATCAACTCGCGCCGGGCGGCATTGGCCCGATCCGCCGAGAGCTCCCAGTTGCTGAAGCCCTTGTCGCCTGCTGAATACGGCGAGGCGTCGGTGTGGCCGGAAATTGACAGACGGTTTTGCACTTCATTGAGCTGCTTGCCCAGCTCACGCAGCAGTTCACGCGTGTGCGGCAGCAAGTGTGCGCTGCCCGAATCGAACATGGGCCGGTTTTTCTCATCGACAATCTGCACGCGCAGACCTTCGGTGGTCATTTCCAGCAGCAGCTGATTTTTATACTGCTGCAGCACCTTGTTGTTTTCAATGGCTTCCTTGATGCGCTGCTGCAGCTTTTGCAAGACCACTTTTTCCTTGGTTTTTTCATCCAGCACATCTTGCGACTTGCGCTTCTGGCCATCGGAGCGGGTGAAGTCCGGGCCACCGCCCTTGATGGCGCTGGTGGTATCACCTGAGCGGCTACCGCCCATCAGCGCCACCTTGAGCGGGGTGCGGAAGTATTCTGCAACCCCGTTCAGCGCCCCCTGCGATACCGAGGACAACAGCCACAGCAGCAGGAAGAAGGCCATCATGGCCGTCACAAAGTCGGCGTAGGCAATTTTCCAGGCACCACCGTGATGGCCGCCATGACCCTTCTTGATGCGTTTGACAATAATGGGGCGTTGAGATTCGTCTGCCATGATTCCTGCCTTGTCTCAACCTGCGATCAACGACCGCCGCTGCGAGCTTTCTTGAGGTGTTCTTCCAGTTCCAGGAAGCCCGGACGATCTTCGCTGTTGAGCGCCTTGCGACCAAATTCCACCGCCACCGGCGGTGCGTAGCCGTTCAGGCTGGCCAGCAGGGTGACCTTGATGCACTGCAGGACGCGATGCACGTCGTTCAGGCGGTGTTCCATGCGGTTGGACAACGGACCGATAAAACCGTAGGAGATCAAGATACCGAGGAAGGTACCCACCAGCGCGGCGGCAATCAGCCGGCCCAGCTCTGCCGGGGAAACCCCCACCGATTCCATGGTGTGCACCACCCCCATCACCGCCGCCACAATACCGTAGGCCGGCAGGGAGTCGGCCATGCGGGCCAGGGCACCCACCGGCATGCTGCCTTCGTTGTGATGGGTTTCGATTTCGATGTCCATCAGGTTTTCGATTTCGAAGGGGTTCAGGTTGCCGCCCACCATCAGGCGCAGGTAGTCACACAGAAACTCGATGGCCACTTCATCCGCCACCACAATCGGGTATTTGGAGAAGATTGGGCTGTTTTGCGGGTCGTCGACGTCGGCTTCAATCGACATCAGGCCTTCCTTGCGCACCTTGGACAGCAGTTCATAGAGCAGGGCAAACAGCTCCATGTACAGCGCCTTGTTGTAGCGCGAGCTGCGAAAGCAGTCCGGGATGGCCCTGAAAATGGCTTTCATCGGCGCGCCACCGTGGGCGGTGATGAAGGCCCCGACAGCGGCACCCACAATGATGATGAATTCTGCCGGTTGCAGAAGGGCCGCAACGTGACCGCCAGCAAAAATGAAGCCGCCGATAACGCTGGAAAAAACGATGATGTAGCCGATGATTACAAACATGTACCGAGATCCCTGGGTTTTGTTATCTATCGTCTGCTTCCGCCTCAAGTTAAGACGGGACGCAACAAACAGAAAAGCGGGTCGATTCTATCAAACCCGCTCGCCATTGCGAAAACTTTTATCCTCATTGAATTGAGGGGGTTTCGCTGGCAGCTTACACCAGCCCGCGTGCTTCCAGTGCCTGGACGGTCAGGTCAACACAACGTGCGGCCAGTGCAATCATCTCATCAATTTCTGTCGTGGTCATTACCAACGGTGGTGCGCAGACCATGCTGTCGCCGACGGCACGCATGATAATGTTGTTTTTAAAGAAGATATCCCGACAGATTGTGCCGACAGTTCCCGGTTCGGCAAACAGCTCGCGCCGCGATTTGTCCTTGACCCAGGTAAAGGCTGCCAAAAACCCCACACCGCGCACATCGTCCAGATACGGATGGCCGGCAAAGGCTTCCCGCCATTTTTGCTGCAAATACGGGCCGGTTTTTTCGCGCACCTGATCAACAATGCCTTCATCGCGGAGAATTTTCAGGTTGGCCACTGCCACGGCAGCCGCCACCGGATGACCGGAATACGTCATGCCGTGGTTAAAGTCGCCGCCTTCCTGAATCAGCACCTGGGCCACCCGGTCGCTGACCATCACCCCGCCAATCGGCTGGTAGCCGGATGACAGGCCCTTGGCAATCGGCATCAGATCGGGCTCGATGCCAAAATGCTGGCTGCCAAACCACTGCCCGGTACGGCCAAAGCCGCAAATCACTTCATCGACCACCAGCAGGATGTTGTACGCGCGGCAGATGCGCTGGATTTCCGGCCAGTAGCTGTCTGGCGGCACAATCACCCCGCCCGCGCCCTGAATGGGCTCGCCAACAAAGGCGGCAACATTGTCTGCGCCCAGCGCCAGGATTTTGGCCTCCAGTGCCTGCGCGGCTTTCAGACCGTAGTCGTGCGGGCTCAGCTCACCGCCATTGACATACCAGTATGGCTGCTCGATATGCTCGATGCCGGGAATGGGCAGGTCGCCCTGTTCGTGCATATAACGCATGCCGCCCAGCGAAGCGCCGCCGATGGTGGAGCCGTGGTAGCCGTTCCAGCGGCCAATCAGCACCTTCTTGCTGGCCTGGCCTTGTGCCGTCCAAAAGTGGCGGACCATGCGAATCACCGTATCGTTGGCTTCCGAGCCGGAATTGGTGAGAAACACATGGTTGAACTGCGGTGGGGTCAGTTCGGCCAGCAGCGCCGACAGTTCGATCACCGGCGGGTGGGTGGTTTTGAAAAAAGTATTGTAGAACGGCAGTTCGCGCATTTGCTGGTAGGCGGCGTCGGCCAGTTCCTCGCGGCCATAGCCCAGATTGACACACCACAGTCCGGCCATGCCATCGATGATGCGATTGCCTTCAGAGTCCCAGATATACACGCCATCGCCCTTCACCACGACGCGGCTGCCGGTCTGGTTCAGCGATTGGGTGTCAGAAAACGGATGCAGGTGGTGGGCAGCGTCCAGCGCTTGCCAGTCAGCGGTGCTGCGGGTTGCTAAGGTCATGGGCGTATCCTTGTGCAAGGGCAATCGCCTGCTGCCGGGTCAGGGCCGGGCAGCAGGTACAGACAGATGATCAGACATGCAGCAGCAGGAACTTGCGTTCCCACGGGCTGATGACCCGGAAGTATTCAGAAAACTCTTTTTCTTTCATGGCAATGTACAGCTCGACAAAACGCGGGCCCAGAATCTCGGCAATTTCCGGGCAGCCCTTGAGCCGGTTCAGTGCTTCTTCGGTGCCATGCGGCATTTCGTAGGGCAGCGAGTAGGCGTTGATCTGCACCGGCTCGGCGCAGTCAATCTGCTTGACCATGCCCAGATAACCGCAAGCCAGCGACGCCGCCATGGCGATGTACGGGTTGACATCCACCCCCGGCACGCGGTTTTCCACCCGGCGTGCTGCCGGGCTGGAGTGCGGCACGCGCAAGCCCACGGTACGGTTGTCAAACCCCCATTGCACATTGGTCGGTGCCGCCGAGTACGGCGTCAGCCGCCGGTAGGAGTTCACATACGGGGCAAAAAACGGCATGGTTTGTGGCAGATAGTGCTGCAGGCCGCCAATAAAATGGAAAAACGCCTGCGATGGCTCGCCGTCTTCATTGGAAAACAGGTTCTGTCCGGTGGCAGTGTTGATCACACTCTGGTGCATGTGCATTGCGCTGCCCGGCTCGCCTTCCATCGGTTTGGCCATGAAGGTGGCGTACATGCCATGGCGAAACGCCGCCTCGCGCACGGTGCGCTTGAACAGGAATACCTGGTCGGCCAGATCCAGCGGATTGCCATGCAGGAAATTGATTTCCATCTGCGCGGTGCCGATTTCGTGAATCAGCGTATCCACTTCCAGATTCTGCGCGTGGCAGTAGTCGTAAATATCCTCAAACAGCGGGTCGAATTCGTTGACCGCATCAATCGAATACGAGCGCCGGCCAAATTCGGCCCGACCGGTGCGCCCCACCGGCGGCGTGACCGGAATATCCGGGTCCGGGTTGGTGGCAATCAGGTAAAACTCCATTTCCGGCGCAATCACCGGCGACCAGCCGCGCTGGGCGTACAGATCCAGCACCCGGCGCAACACGGCGCGCGGGGCCGCTTCCGACATCTGCCCGTCCGACTTGTAGCAGTCGAAGATAATCTGCGCGGTGGGATCCACTGCCCATGGCACAAAGCGGATGGTGTTCTGGTCTGGCTGCAGGATCATATCGGCGTCCACCGGGTCCAGCACGCTGTCATCCGGATAATCGCCGGTCACGGTCTGGATCAGCACCACCTCGGGCAGGCGCATTTCCGGTTCGCTGATGAATTTATCCTTGGGCACGATTTTACCCCGCGCCACGCCGGTCATGTCCGGCACGATACATTCCACTTCGGTAATCCGATGCTCTCGCATCCATTCCACCATATAGCTGCTCATGCGAGTTCTCCTTGCGGGCGTGTGTCAAAACCAGGGCGGGCACATGGCCTGGCCCGGCGGGCCCGGTGCTGCCGACAGGCAGCGCCCAGGGCGGTAAATAGGGCCAGCGAGGCTGGGGAGCCTGATAACTGCCATTCCGGATGCCATTGCACAGCATACGTCCAGCCGGGAGCGCCGGGAAGCCTGAATGCTTCAATCAGCCCATTCCGTGCGCGGGCGTCCCCCGATGACGGTTCAGGCCAGCGTCAGCATGCGACGGCGACGCTGACGCATGGATTAAGTTGTTAATTTCTGCGCCAACTGCGATTACCATGTGGCATGGTGGCGGCTAAGCCATACGACAATGGCAGCGGGCAAGGCCGGCGGCAGATCGCAGGATTTGTTTAAAAAAATCTACAATTCAGACAGATTGTCGGTGAATTCTGCCGATAAACAACGCGACATGCCAAGAAAAACGGTTTTTGCCATGCAGCATTCGTGCCATCGTCGCGCCAGCAGGCCGCAGATGCGTCTAGAATTGTGAACAGTGTGATCAAATTGCAGAAGGGGTTGTCATGGATGTGGGCGCGCGCTTGCGCATGGTGAGGGACAAATACGGACTGTCACAGCGTGAACTGGCCAAACGGGCCGGGGTCACCAATGGCACCATTTCCCTGATTGAACAGAACCGGGTCAGCCCGTCGATCAGCTCGCTGAAGAAGGTGCTGGAAGGTCTGCCCATGTCGCTGGCCGATTTCTTCACCTTTGATGCCGAGCCGGCGGCGCAGCAAGTGTTTTATGGCCGTGATGAACTGCCCGACCTGGGCAATAACGGCATTGAGCTGCGTCTGGTGGGCGTGGGCCATGAACGGCGCGATATCGCCATCCTGCGCGAGCGTTACGAGCGCAATGCCGACACCGGCCCGGACATGCTGCAGCATGATGGCCAGGAAGGCGGCGTGGTGATTTGCGGCCAGATTGAAGTCACTGTCGGCAGCGAATCGCGCGTGCTGGGGCCGGGTGATGCCTATTACTTTGACAGCCAGCAGCCACACCGTTTTCGCAATGTGGGCGATACCCTCTGCGAAGTGGTCAGCGCCAGCTCGCCGCCCACCTTCTGAGTCGTTCTGAGTGGGTGGGCCAGGGCAGCCCGTTCAGTCGGCGGCGGGTCGGGCCGGGCCAAGCACCAGCTTGAGCATGCGCTCGGCCAGCGCATCCACCGAATCCTCGCCATCGCGCTTGAACCACTGCACCGACCAGTGCAGGCTGCCCAGCAGCATGCGCCGCAGCAAACGAGTGTCCTGACCGACCACGCCGGCGGCAGCGGCTTCGTCCAGCGCGGTTTGCCACAGCGCTTCGTAGCGGTCACGCAGAATGATCAGCCCTGGCCGCTGCGCTTCCGACACGCTGCGCCATTCATACAGCATCACTTCCAGCGCCGCCTGGTTTTCTCCCAGCAGGGAATTCAGATGGACATGAATCAGCGCCGACACCTTGTCGTGGGCGGTAGCCGCCACATCCAGCGCGGCGGCCAGTTTTTCGGTGGTGCTGGTAATGCCCAGCGCCATCACCGCCACCAGAATTTCTTCCTTGGTGCGAAAGTGATAGAACAGGCTGCCCGATTGCAGGCCGACGGCATTGCCCAGGTCGCGCACGGTGGTGCGTTCGTAACCTTGATCGCGAAACAGGCGCGCAGCCGTGCGCACCAGTTCGGCGCGCCGGCTGTTGTCTTCGGGAGGGGGAGGTGCGGCTTTACGCGTCATGGCAACATATCAGGAAGAAGTCGTTGGGCCGCAGACCACACCCGTTCCGGGGCGAGCTGCGTCAGACAGTGCGTATGCCCCAGCGGGCATTCGCGTTTGAAACACGGGCTGCAGTCCAGCTTCAGGCTGACAATTTCGGCCCGGTTGGTCAGCGGCGGGGTAAAGCCGGGGCTGGACGAGCCATACAGCGCCACCAGTGGCACATTCAGCGCAGCGGCAATATGCATCAGACCGGAGTCATTGCACACGGCCAGTTGCGCCAGCGACATCAGATCAATGGCCTGATCCAGCCCGGTGCGGCCACACAGGTTGACCAGCCCAGTGGGCTGACCCGCCAGTTGGGCAATTTCCTGGCCCATGGCCTGATCCTTGGCCGAACCAAACACCCACACCTGCCAGCCACGCGCCAGAAAATCCTGTGCCAGCCGGGCAAAATGCGCGGTTGGCCAGCGCTTGGCTGCGCCGTATTCGGCCCCCGGGCACAGCGCCAGCACCGGGCGCGCCGCATCCAGGCCCACTTGCGCCAGCGCCTGTGTCCGGCTGTCTGCGGCCACCTGCAGTTGCGGGTGGGCAATCGGCTTGGCGGGCAAAACGCCCGGCGCTTCGGCCAGCGCACAGAAGCGCTCCACCATGGTGGGCAGCGCGGTTTTGTCCAGCGCGCGGGCGTCGTTAAGCACGCCGCGCCGCCATTCGCCCACAAAGCCGGTGCGCAGCGGAATGCCGGCAAACCACGGCAGCAAGGCCGATTTGAGCGAATTGGGCAGCACCACGGCCTGATCGTAGCCCTGTGCAGCCAGTTGACGGCCCAGCCGCCAGCGTTCGGCCAGGCGCAGCGCGCCATGGCCAAACGGGTTGACCACGCCTTGCCGCACAGAGGCCATCCGCGCCGCCAGTGGCAGGGTCCACGCCGGGGCAAAAAGATCAATGGCCACGCCAGGGTGGCGCTCGGCCAGCCGGCGGTACAGCGGCTCGGCCATCACGGCGTCGCCCACCCAGGATGGGGCGATGACTAGAATCTGTTGCATGCACTCACTGTCGACAGCCCGGCCTGCGCCCAGGGGCAGCGCCGGTCAAAAAATGAAAAAGGTGCGGCCAGGCCACACCTTCTCGTGCTGTGGCAGCCGGCCACGGCTCAATGGTGATGCTTGACCTCGCCCACCAGCTTGTAACGGGTGCCACAGTAGGGGCACAACGCTTCGCCGCCGTTTTCCACAATGGGCAGGAACACGCGCGGGTGCTGGTTCCAGGACACCATATCAGGCATCGGGCAATGCAGGGGCAGATTATCGGCGTTCACTTCAATGAAGCGGGCGCGGTTTTCTTTCAGTTCGCTCATGGTCGTGCTCGGTAGTATAGGGGGAAAAAACCGCCAACCGGCACATCCGGTCAGCGGATACGGTCAGATGACGCTGCCACGCGAAATCAACGACAGGGTCAGACCACCAGGGTCAGCCAATCCGCGTGCGTGCTGTCTTCACCCTTGACGCAGGCAAAGTAGCGACGCTGGATTTCGGTGGTGATCGGGCCGCGTTTGCCTTCGCCAATCTGGCGGCGGTCGAGTTCGCGAATCGGGGTGATTTCAGCGGCGGTGCCGGTAAAGAAGGCTTCGTCGGCGCTGTACACTTCGTCGCGGGTGATGCGTTTTTCCACCAGTTGCAGGCCCATTTCCTGGGCAATGGTCACCACGGTGTCGCGGGTGATGCCTTCCAGCGCGCTGGTCAGGTCCGGGGTGTACAGCTTGCCCTTGCGGATGATGAAGATGTTCTCGCCCGAGCCTTCGGCCACGTAGCCTTCCACGTCCAGCAGCAAGGCTTCGTCGTAGCCGTCGGCAGTGGCTTCGTTGTTGGCCAGGATGGAGTTCATGTAATTGCCGTTGGCCTTGGCCTTGCACATGGTGATGTTCACGTGGTGGCGGGTGAACGAGCTGGTTTTCACCCGGATGCCCTTTTCCAGACCATCTTCACCCAGATAAGCACCCCACGGCCAGGCGGCGACAATCACTTGCACGTCGTCTTTTTTCGGTGCCACGCCCAGCTTGCCCGAGCCATAAAACGCCATCGGGCGGAAGTAGCACGACTTCAGGCCGTTGGCCTTGACCACGTCCAGGTGGGCAGCGTTGATCTGTTCCTTGCTGAACGGCAGGCTCATGCCCAGGATGTGGGCGGAACGGAACAGACGGTCGGTGTGATCCTGCAGACGGAAAATCGCCGGGCCTTGTGCGGTTTCGTAAGCGCGCACCCCCTCGAACACGCCCATCCCGTAGTGCAGGGTATGGGTCAGCACATGGGTGTTTGCCTCGCGCCAGGGCACGAGCTTGCCATCAAACCAGATAAAACCGTCGCGATCAGCCATCGACATGAGAAACTCCGTTCACTCGCTAGTGTGCAAAATAATCGGCGATTATACCGCCACACACGGGCGTGTGGCGCGTTGGCGCACGACAAAATTGCCAGATCGGTGCAGCCCGGCGCATGGCCCGCCCAGAACAATCGCCCCTGCCGGTTTTGCCGGCAGGGGCGATCAAGGTGGCCAGCGCGGAATTACAGCCGGAAGCGCGCCACCAGGGTTTTCAGCGCTTCGCCACACTGGGCCAGGCCATGGATGGTGTGCAGCACATCCTGCAGGTTTGCATCGGTTTGCTGGGTTTTCACATTCACCCGCTCGGCGCTGCGCGCCATATCGTGGGTGGCGCTGCCCTGTTCGGCGGTGGCCAGCTTGATATGCGCCATGCGCTGGGCAATGTCGTCAGCGCGTTCGCGCACGGCGGCCACCCGCAGGGCGGCGTCTTCGGTGTGTGCCATGCTGTGGCTGACCCGTTGCTGGGTGGCACCGACATGCTCGACAGCGTCGCCAGTCTGATCAATCACCTGATCCATGATATTGGCAATCTGCACGGTGGCTGCCGACGTGCGCTCGGCCAGCTTGCGCACCTCATCGGCCACCACGGCAAAGCCGCGACCCTGCTCGCCGGCGCGCGCGGCCTCAATCGCCGCGTTCAGCGCCAGCAGATTGGTCTGGTCGGCAATGTCGTGAATGGTGTTCACAATGCCGCGAATCGCTTCGGACTTGCTCGACAAGCCGGTCATCACCGTTTGCAGCGCGCTGATGGCACCGACCACCGCCTGCATTTCTTGCGCCACCGCCTGCATGCCATCCTGCGAACTGACCGAGCCCTGGCGCGACTGCGCTACCAGCGCTTCGGTTTCGCCGACATGCTCGGCAATCTGGTTGATGCTCACCGTCACCTGCTCAATGGTGGCGGCGGTGTTGGCCAGCTCGCTGGACTGAATGCGCGAATCGTCGGCAATCTGGCCGGCGCTCTGGTCCAGCCGTTTGGCCGTGTCGGCCAGTGATTCGGCATGCTGGCGCACGCTGGTGAACATCTGCTGCAGCGCGGCGACAAACTGGTTGAACGCCTGGGCAATTTCCGCCAGTTCATCCTGGCCTTTCACCGGCAGGCGCAAGGTCAGGTCGCCCGAGCCGCTGGCCACGCTGCGCATGGCGTCGCGCATTACCGCCAGGCCGCGCATCATCCGGGCAATGCCCATCCAGGCGGCTACCGAAGCCACCAGCATACAGCCGGCCAGCGTGGCCAGCATGGTGTACAGCATCTGCTTGACCGGCTCCATGGCGGCAGCCTGTGGCACCAGCACACCCATCAGCCAGCCGGTTTTGCCCACCGGCTGCAGCACCACCAGCATGGTGGTTCCGGCCAGATCCAGCGTATGAATCGCGCCGTCTTTGGGCACCGCGTCCGGGCTCAAGCCGGGCACCACGTCGCCAATTTTTTTCAGTGCAGAATCTGCCGTCGGGTGGGCAATGATTGCGCCGTCCTGGGTCATCAGAAACGCATAGCCATTGCCGGGCAATTGGGTGGCCACCACTTCTTCCACCACCCGCTTGAGGGTCACATCACCGCCAATCACGCCGACCAACTGACCATTGCGGCGCAGGGCCTGGGCAAAGGTGATGATTGGCTGCTTGGTCGAGGCGTCGATATACGGCGGCGAGGCAATCGGACCTTCGCTGGCTGCGGCGGCCACATACCAGGGCCGCACAGTCGGGTCGTAGCCTGCCGGCACCAGCACCGCCTGGGTAAATTGGGTCATGGTTTTGTCTGGCTGGCCAAAATAGGTGTCGTCAAAGTGGCCGGCATCATGGGTCTGGTCGAGAATGCCCTTCAGCTCGCCGTGGCCCACACGCGGCAGTGCCGCACCAATAATCAGCTGGCGGGTGCTGACCCATTCGCTGACAAACGCTACCTTGCTGGCGGTGGCCTGGCTGATGCTGTGGCGCACCCCTTCTTCGGCGGCAGCGTAGGTGTGTACATAAGCCACCGTGGTCAACACCGCCGCCAGGCCGGTGACCACCAGCAGAACAAACGCCAGCAGGCGATGACGCAGTGAATTCATCATGATGAGATGCTTTCTTATCGTGTACCTGGGTGAGGCTCAGGTCAGCAGGCCCTGGTCAGGGTAAGGCCAGGGCGCAGGATAGGCTAGGTAAAATTACTGTATATGGATATAGCAAACTCTTAACTAATTTGCCGGCACAAAACACGGCGCGTGGATGCCATCCCGTCTTGCCAGGGCAGGTGTGCGCAGCCAGAGCGCATGGCACAATACACGCCAGCACAGGCTGCGCCGGCGCACGCGGGCACAGCCAATGGCCAGACATCAACCTGGTATTTTGACTTAATTAAAAGATGAGACGATGACAGCACAGCATTTTCTGCTTGGAGTCACGGGCGGGGTAGCCGCGTATAAATCTGCCGAACTGGTGCGCCTGCTGATCAAGGCCGGACACAGTGTGGAAGTGGCGATGAGTGAATCGGCCACCCGTTTTGTCAGCCCGGTGACGTTTCAGGCGCTGTCTGGCCGGCCGGTGTACACCGACCTGTGGGACAGCCGGCCAGACAACAATATGGCGCATATTGAGCTGACCCGGCGCGCCGATGGCTTTTTGATTGCCCCGGCTACTGCGGATGTGCTGGCCCGGCTGGCGCACGGCCAGTGCAACGACCTGATCACCACCCTGGCGGCGGCGCGCACCTGTCCGCTGGCGGTGGCACCGGCAATGAACAAGCAGATGTGGGACAACCCGCCCAATCAGCGCAATATCGCCCAGTTGCGTGGCGATGGCGTGGCGGTGTTCGGGCCGGGAACGGGCGAACAGGCCTGCGGTGAAGTGGGCGATGGGCGCATGCTGGAGCCGGAGCAACTGGCTGACCTGCTGATCGGGCTGAGCCAGCGCAAAAGCCTGGCGGGTCGGCGGGTGCTGCTGACGGCTGGCCCTACCTTCGAGCCGATTGACCCGGTGCGCGGCATTACCAACCTGTCCAGCGGCAAGATGGGCTACGCGCTGGCGCGCGCCTGCCGTGACGCGGGTGCCCAGGTGACGCTGATTTCCGGCCCTACCGCGCTGGCGTGCCCGCCCGAGGTGAGTTATGTGGCCGCCGGCAGCGCACTGGCCATGCATGCCGCAGTGATGGAGGCGGTGCCGCACCACGACGTATTCATTGCCGTGGCCGCCGTTGCCGACTACCGGGTGGCCAATTTCAGTCAGGAAAAGATGAAAAAAACCCCGGGCGATACACCCGTGCTGCAACTGACCGAAAACCCGGACATTCTGGCCAGCGTGGCGGCCCTGCCCGACGCGCCATTCTGCGTGGGCTTTGCCGCCGAAAGCCACAACCTGATTGCCCACGCCCAGGCCAAGCGCCAGCGCAAGAAAGTGCCGCTGCTGGTGGCCAATCTGGCCCAGCATGCCATGGGCGCTGACGACAATGAAATTGTCCTGCTTGACGCGGCAGGCGAACACCCGCTGCCGCGCATGGACAAGCTGGCCACAGCCCGCGCCATTGTCAGCCATCTGGCCAGGCTGTTGCCAGAACGCTGAAAACGGGTTCGCAGCCAGCCGGCGTTATGCCACCGCTGGCTGCCGGGTCAGCAGAGTCAGCAGATCCGCCAGGCGCTGACGCAGTTCGCGCCGATCGACGATCATGTCGATGGCACCTTTTTCCAGCAGGAATTCCGCCCGCTGAAAACCTTCCGGCAGGGTTTCACGCACGGTTTGCTCAATCACCCGTGGGCCGGCAAAGCCAATCAGCGCGCCCGGTTCGGCAATCACCACATCGCCCAGAAAGGCAAAGCTGGCGGAAACGCCGCCCATGGTCGGGTCGGTCAGCAGCGAGATGAACGGCAGCTTGTGGTCGGTCAGCAGCTGCAGGGCGGCGCTGGTCTTGGCCATCTGCATCAGCGAGTTCAGGCCTTCCTGCATGCGCGCGCCGCCGGAAGCGGAAATGCAGATGAATGGCGCGCGCTGTTCAACCGCCGCCCGCACGCCGCGCACAAAGCGCTCGCCCACCACCGACCCCATCGAGCCGCCAATAAAGCGGAACTCAAACGCCGCCGCGACCACCGGCACATTGTGAATGCTGCCCTGCATCACCACCAGCGCATCGTCTTCGCCGGTGCTGGCCTGGGCGGCGGTCAGCCGTTCCGGGTATTTCTTGCTGTCCTTGAACTTGAGAATGTCCACCGGGGTGACGTCACTGCCAATTTCAAAGCGGCCTTCGCCATCCAGCAGCATGTCCAGCCGCGCGCGCGCGCCAACGGCATTGTGGTGGCTGCATTTCGGGCAGACATGCAGATTGTTTTCCAGATCGGTGTGGTACAGCACCGCTTCGCAGGCGGCGCACTTGCTCCACAGCCCTTCCGGCACGGCGGACTTGTTGCTTTTGCTGTCTTTGTTGATCTTCGGGGGAAGGAGCTTGTTCAACCAGCTCATGATATCTCCAGGGCCTGGCGTCATTCGGGCCGACGTCAGACGGGGGTTGGGTCAGGCAGGCGCGGGCGGTGGCCCGCGCCGTCGGGTCAGGCGTCCAGCGCGGCGCGAATATCCGCCAGCAGGGCTTGCAGGGTGGCGGCGGCCTGGTCCAGCGGTGCGTTTTCCACCGCCTGCACCAGCCGGCTGCCAATCACCACGGCGTCGGACACATCGGCCACCTGGCGGGCCGTCTGGCCGTCGCGAATGCCAAAGCCCACGCCAATGGGCAGCTGGATATGCTCGCGAATGGCCGCCACCCGGCGAGCCACTTCGCTGACGTCCAGATTGGCTGCGCCGGTCACGCCCTTGAGCGACACATAATAGACATAGCCGCGCGCATGGCGGGCAATATCGGCCAGACGCGCCGCCGGTGTGGTGGGCGCAATCAGGTAAATCGGTGCCAGCTGTTCGGCGTGCAGCGCCAGCGACAGCGCTTCGGCTTCTTCGGGCGGGCAGTCCACCGTCAGCAGGCCATCCACCCCGGCGGCGCGGGCGGCCTGGGCAAATTCGCCGTAGCCCATGGCTTCCACCGGGTTCAGATAACCCATCAGCACCACTGGGGTGGTGGTGTTGTGCTGACGGAACTCGGCCACCAGTGCCAGCACGTCGCGCAGACCCACGCCGTGGACCAGCGCCCGTTCGCTGGCGCGCTGAATTACCGGGCCGTCGGCCATCGGGTCAGAAAACGGCACGCCCAGTTCAAGGATGTCGGCCCCTCCGGCCACCAGCGCGTCCATCAGCGCTACGGTCAGGCCGGGGTTTGGGTCGCCTGCAGTGATAAACGGAATCAGGGCCTTGCGGCCGGCCAGTTCGGCAAAACAGCGGTCAATACGGTTCATGCAGTATCCATTTCTGCCCGGCGCGGTCAGCACGCCGGGGTCAATACGGTACGGAGGCTGGCAGCTTACAGCGTCATGCCCACCAGGCCGGCCACGGTGTTGATGTCCTTGTCGCCCCGGCCCGACAGATTGACCAGAATCACCTGATCCTGGCTCAGGGTGGGGGCCAGCTTGGCGGCGTAGGCCAGCGCATGGCTGGACTCCAGCGCCGGAATAATGCCTTCGTAGCGGCACAGGTCGTGGAAGGCCACCAGCGCTTCGCTGTCGGTCACTGCCACGTATTCGGCGCGGCCACTGTCTTTCAGATGGCTGTGCTCCGGCCCCACGCCAGGGTAGTCCAGCCCGGCGGATACCGAATGGGTTTCGATGATCTGGCCATTGGCGTCCTGCATCAGATAGCTGCGGGTGCCGTGCAGTACGCCCGGGCGGCCAGCCGACAGCGGTGCAGCGTGACGGCCAGTGTCCAGGCCATCGCCTCCGGCTTCCACGCCAATCAGGCGCACGCCTTCCACCGGGATGTACGGATAAAAAATTCCGATGGCGTTGGAACCACCACCCACGCAGGCCACCACGGCATCCGGCTGGCGGCCAATCATTTCCGGCATTTGCACCTTGGATTCTTCGCCAATCACCGAAACAAAGTCGCGCACCATCATCGGGTAGGGGTGCGGGCCGGCAGCGGTGCCCAGGATGTAGAAGGTGCTGTCAACGTTGGTCACCCAGTCGCGCATGGCTTCGTTGAGCGCGTCTTTCAGGGTTTTCGAGCCGGATTCCACCGGCACCACGCTGGCACCCAGCAGTTTCATGCGGAACACATTGGGTGCCTGACGCTTGACGTCCTCGGCACCCATGTACACCACGCATTCCATGCCGTAGCGGGCGGCCACGGTGGCGGTGGCCACGCCGTGCTGGCCGGCACCGGTTTCGGCGATCACCCGCTTCTTGCCCATGCGCTTGGCCAGCAGCGCCTGGCCAATGGCGTTGTTGATCTTGTGCGCCCCGGTGTGGTTGAGGTCTTCGCGCTTGAGGTAGATCTGTGCGCCGCCGCAGGCTTCGCTGAGCCGGCGAGCGTGGTAGATCGGGCTGGGGCGGCCAACGTAGTGCTTGAGTTCGTTCTGGTATTCGGCCAGAAAGTCTGGGTCGTCTTTATAGCGGGCGTATTCGCGCTTCAGTTCGTCCAGCGCAGCCATCAGGGTTTCGGCCACATAAGTGCCGCCGTAGCGCCCAAAGTGGCCTTGTGCGTCGGGAAGGTCATACGGATGCATTCTGAACTCCTGCAATAAATGCCGCCATGCGGGCAGCGTCCTTGATGCCTTTGCTGGCTTCCACGCCGCTGGAGACATCCACGGCGGCCGGGCGGGTGGCGCGAATGGCCTGGGCAATATTGTCCGGCTCCAGGCCCCCCGACAGAATCAGCGGCAGCGGCAGGGTGTCCGGCAGCAGCGCCCAGTCGAAGGTGGCCCCGGTGCCACCGGGCACCCCCGGCACAAAAGCATCGGTGAGTAAACCACGCGCCCCGGTGTGGGCAAGCGCGTATTGTAGCAAATCCAGGCCGGGCTGAACGCGCACGGCTTTCAGGTACGGGCGGGCAAACTGGCGGCAAAAGGCCGGTGATTCGTCGCCATGAAACTGCAGCAGGTCGATGGGCACGGCGTTGAGCACGGCGTGCACTGCGTCTGGTTCAGGATCGACAAACAGCGCCACCACGCTGACAAACGGCGGCAGCGCGGCCACAATCGCCTGCGCCTGCTCCAGGCTGACATGGCGCGGGCTTTTCGGGTAGAACACCAGTCCAATGGCGTCCGCGCCCAGCGCAGCGGCCAGTTGGCCATCTTCGGGGCGGGTGATGCCGCAAACCTTGATGCGAACGGCAGACATTACAGATCCTCTCGACGCGGGCCATACAGGCCGGCAGGGCTGGGCAGGCCAAATTCAGCCGGATAGCGCACCCCGGTCAGGTAGAGCCCGTCGGGCATGAAGGTAGGGGGGGCGATGCGGCGGTTGCGCGCAGCCAGCAGCTCGGCCATCCAGGCCGGCGGCTGCTTGCCCTTGCCCACCACCAGCAGCGCGCCCACCAGATTGCGCACCATATGGTGCAGGAAGGCATCGGCTTCCAGGCTGAAGGTCAGGGTGTCGCCGTCGGCGTCGATGTCCAGCCGGGTGAGGGTTTTCACCGGGGTCTTGGCCTGGCATTCGGCGGCGCGGAAGCTGGAAAAATCATGCTGGCCCAACAAATACCTGGCGGCCTCGCGCATTTGCGCCACCTCCAGCGGCACATGAAACCAGCCCACCTGGCCGGCGGCAATGGCCGGGCGTACCGGGCGGTTGAGCAACACATAGCGGTAGCAGCGGGCATAGGCCGAGAAGCGGGCGTGAAACTGCTCGGGCACCGGTTTGGCCCAGCACACCGCCACGCCTGATGGCAAATGGCTGTTCACCCCGCGCACCCAGGCACCGGGCGGGCGCGCCACGTCGCAGTCCAGGTGTACCACCTGGCCGCTGGCATGCACCCCGGCGTCGGTGCGCCCGGCCGCATGGCAGCGCACCGGCACGCCAACAATCGCGGCAATGGCGCGCTCCAGCGCGTCCTGCACGGTATTGCCCTTGGGCTGGGTTTGCCAGCCGGCAAATCCACGCCCGTCGTATTCCACCCCTAATGCAATTCTCATCCGCTATATAACCACCCGGACAGCCCCACCGCCAGCAGCAGGGCGATCAGGGCCAAGGTGTCCCACCCAGTCAAAACACGCAATTGTAACGTCAACACCTGCTCGCCGTCCTGTGTGGCAGCAGGCGGGGCGGATAACAGCTGCCAGACATCGCGCCAGTGCGGCGATGCGCCGCCGGTCAGCCGCTCGGTTTCGGCCAGGGTCAGCCACAGCCGCAACGCAGCGCGGTTGACGTCCAGCCCCAGCCCCACCAGCGGCCAGCACAGGCTGCGCAGCCCCAGCAGCCAGTCCTGGCGCGACTGGCGGGCAAACAGCCATTTCATGCACCACAGCAAGGTGAGCAGGCGCAGCGCATGCGCCAGCCCTTCCATCACTCCTTCGCGGGTGGGGGCCCAGTCAGCGCTCCACAGCGCCTGGCCGGGCACGCTCCAGCCCATGGCCGCCACCAGGGTGATCAACAGCCAGCGCACCCGGCGCAAAGCCTGCCACGGCACCGCCGGCTGTCGCCAGCCGGCCAATAGGGCCATCAGGCCAGCGGCCAGCAACTGGCATGGCCCTGACCACAGCGGCAGCATCAGCGCCAGCGCCAGCCAGCCGGCCAGCGGCACCAGCGGATGAAAAAACCCCGACCCGGTCAGCGGGTCGGGGCGGGAGGCGGTCAGCTTCACCTTGTCCTCGGGCAATTCAGAGTTTTTCCAGCAGGCTCATGGCGGTGTCACGCTGGGCGTCAGTGCCTTCCGACAGCACTTCAGCCAGAATTTCCCGTGCGCCATCCTGGTCGCCCATGTCGATGTACACCTTGGCCAGATCCAGCTTGGTGTCTACCTGTTCCGGGGTGACAATCGGGCCATCGTCATGCGGCAGCTCTTCGTCGGGCAGCTCGTCCATCGACGGCGCATCCGCCAGTGCAGCGGCCAGTGCGCCCCGATCAAACGATGGCGTCATGGCCGGAATGGCGTCCTGGAACACCGCATCAAAGTCAAACGCCAGGTCTGGTGCCGACAGTGGCATGGCCGGCGGCGGGGCCGGTTCGCTCATTTCGTCCTTGAGCGGATTGTCGTCGGCGGCGTTTTCGTCGATCGGCTCGGCCAGTTCGGCAGCCAGAGCGCCATCGTCCGGCATTTCCAGCGGCATGTCGGCGGCTTCCAGCACGGTGTCGTCCGGTGGCGGCAGGTCGTCCATCGACGGCGCATCTTCCAGCGCAGCCGCCAGCGCGGCCAGATCCAGCGCCGGGACTTGTGGCACGGTGTCTTCCAGAATGCCATCAAAATCCAGCGCCATGTCTTCATGCAAGCGCTTGGCCGCTTCTGCGGCCGCCGCCGCGCGGGCGGCTTTTTCGGCCTTGGCTTCGGCTTCCTGCTTGGCCTGCTCGGCGGCAATCAGCGCGTCGATGTCG